>SDBT01010699.1_pt1 | contig 14789 bp, 15 predicted proteins | sample 2277101 | NCBI WGS metagenome assembly SDBT01 (sample SAMN10404973, study PRJNA504765) | marine sediment metagenome | isolation source: marine sediment core GS10_PC15, 103 cmbsf | place: Arctic Ocean: Southern Knipovich Ridge | collected 2010
CATATCCTGGTTGCTGGTAAACGTATAAGCGGGATCTGCTGCTGTCCCATCAATACCATCATGTGTTACAAATGATTGAATCTCCGTGTCGTTGATATCAAATCTAAGAACACCTCCAGCGGTAAAACGTAGTGCGTTAACTTGATTACTGTATATGCCAGTATCACTATCGTTGTTGAGGAAAAAGGCGGGGTCTGTTGCGTCACCTCCGTCGTTGATAAAGAACTGTCCTGCGACAAGGTGCGCACCAGCACTTCCGACACCAAAGCTTCCTACGTCAAGCTGACCCGCAGCGGCAGCACCGATGGAGACGTATCCGTCCTTGTCAGGGAATGATCGAATGTGAAGGATGCCAGCGGCGAAGGTTGGCCATTTGAAGGACTTCATAATTAGGAAGCCTTCTAGGGGCTCTGGTGGAGTTAGTACAACACCAGACGATACTGTGGCATCATCATCAGGAGGGCTCATCCCAGTCTGCTGCTGATGGAATTTAATCTGATTGGCTCCTCCACCTGAGATTTCCACCCACTGGCCATCAGATGTTCCGAATCCTAGCCAAAGCTTCTGCGTGAACTGCCCCGCTCCAGCAGAGCTGTCTAGATAGTAACCAAAAGTTGCGTCGGGATCCGGGGCACCGGCAAGGCTCGCTGGCTCAGCGCCATCCCAGTTACCAGATATAAGATCACCACGAACAGTGACATTGTTGAACTCAGCATTGCCATCTCCATCAATCTTCCACCCAGCAGATCCAGCAACAAAGTTGGAGGACTCCACAGACTCGCTGGAGATCATTATATTGGCGATCTTAGCCCAGTCAGTTTCGATCCCAAAGCGTCTGATGACTGTAGGATGTTCTTCGAGAGCGTCCAGCTCGAGTTGACGTACTCGCTCTGCTAGATTGTTTGCTCCAGGTCTACGTCTGCCTGCCATTATACAAATCCCAGACTTAGTGTCTCGGTACCAGCATCGTCTACGCTTACCGTCTTTTGCCAGATATCGCGAACGACCTCAAGTACACCATAGCCATAGTCGTATGACCAAGTTACAGTGTCTCCAGCAGATAGTGTTTCTGGGTCAACATCTATACTGGGAAGGATCTCTCCAGCACCACCTGACTCGGTACCTCCTGTGCCTGATGGTGATGGAATGATATGTAAATGATCGATCGAGTTAAGAAGGTTCTGTGCATACTCATCAATGGTGGCCTGTGTTGACACAGCATCGACTGCAATAACCATACCAGCGAGGCCCCAGGCATCACGCAGCGTAGTGTTTGTCTTGGAGCCTATGACGGGAGTAGTACTCTCTATGCTTCCACCAATAGCAATTGCGCGAGAGCCAAAATCACCCTGAGCAACGGAGAAGAATGCATTCGGAGAGGTAATATTCCTCTCATCAAGAATAACTGTTGCTGACTTATCTGAACCTCGCCGTGCAGTAAAGATCAGATCGCGTGTAGTTGGATCAACAAAGAACTCAAACCCATTATCAGCGTCAGCAAGGTTCTCCAGCTTTTTGAATACATTTGGACCTTCATCAGCGGGGTAGTCAATAGTACGAACTACTCCTGCTGTGCCTATACCAGATGTATCGATACCGAAGTCACCCCAGTCTAGATCCTGCCAGTGATCAACTAGTCCCTTACCTATAGTATACTGATCAACGGCGCTATGAGAAAGATCGGATGTAACGAACATGTAGCGAAGGTAGTATGCTAAGGTACGAGTGATTATGTTATGTGTCGATCCCTGTGGTTGTACACCAATAAGAGGACCTGCCTGTACCATCTTGTTGTCGCGGAATAACCAAATCTCAAGTCCTTGAGCCGAGGGATCCTTTAGGAGATTTCTGACCTCAATTGACTGATCATCAGGCTGTAATGCTAGAGCAATGAAACCCAGACCATCTAGGCTTTCTGCCCAAGACAGTTTCCGATGATAGATCAGTTCATCAATGACTGTTAGTGTTGGGCCAGCAGACTGCTGCGGAACCCTTGTAACAAGCATGGGCTGGTACCTAGGCATATGTGTTAATCCCTAAGTCCTACATCCAGGTGTGGCGATGCTTGACTATAACATCGTCGCCCGTATTTAATGTCAAGCTGTTAGTTCCCGGCTGGAGTCTAAACGGACCTCGTGGCGCTAACAGGTCGCCGTAATGATTAGTCGAACTACGGAACGCAATAAGCAGATCCGCTCTAGCTCGTGACCAACGACCTCCGTCCCATATAAGTCCAGATGTAGCACCAGCGTTATCAAACTCAAGGACATCTCCATTGGCAGCATTGGTGAGCTTAGCGTCACCACTACCATCAGGATCGAACTCTAAGATAGGAAAGGTTACTGCATCACCATCGTTGGTAATATCAAAGGTACCAGTTTTAGATCCAGAGTCCTGTTCAGTTGCGTCGTAGATTCTTGGATCATACACCTTAAGCTCGAAACTGAATGGTTGCAATCCGAACTCTGTATTACTTCGACGTGGCATCGATCGTCTAATGGGACGAGCATATACGAAGTTCTCACCTTCATTGTTTGTAAACCTGAACGAGAACTTGTCAGCGGTTTCACTGGGCAGTTCATTATCATCCGGAGACATGGCAGAAACGATGGCTTGCGTATCAGTCCACAGGCCAGCGCTCCCAGCTGTTCCTCTTACCTCTAGATTGCAACGGATAAGTCGGAAGCTTGCTCTATGCTGTCCAGGAATAATACCGTGACTACGAATATTGTCACGGTCTCTGTCTTTGATGAGCATATCATGAATGCCATCCATATCTATGACATCGTAATTAGTACCATCACCAAAGGTGACCCCTCTGTAATCGAACTGATAGTTCTGTGTGATAGCCATTACATCATCCCATCCTTGTCAGCCAAGCCATTTCAGCGGCAATATCCGCAGCATCAGCCTGTGAGATAATGTCGCCAAACTGAAAGATCTGACTGTGGTCATCTGTAGAGGTAGTTGTCGTAGATGCAAGACCTGATATACCTGTACCTGTCTGCATAAGGTTTGGTGTAAGCTGTTTATTTATAAACCCTGACATAGCTAGATCAATAGGTTTGAATCCTTTGACTAGTCCTATTTCGAGCCCTCGCATAGTGTCTCGACCTATTTCTATAAAAACTTTGGAAGGCGAAAAAAGCTTTAACGCATTCCTCCACGTTGACGTGATCCAACTAATTTTACCTAAGACCCACTTTCTTACGCCATTCCAGGCACTCTTCATACCTCGCAAGAAACCTGATATAATCGACGATCCAGCATTAAAGAGTGCATTTCTAACATTGCCGATGCCTCGTACGATAGCATTGCCGACACCCTTAAACCAAGGTACTAGAAGGTTATTCCACATCCAAATAATTCCGATCCAGAATCCTCTCATGAGAGTTCTGCCTATACCATTAACGGTATTTACCATGCCAGGAATCGTAATGAAGATTAGTCTCGGAAGGTTTCTAAACCATGGCCAAAGAACATTTCTCCAGAGCAAGTTGATGCCATTCCAGAGACCTCGAAGAATAGTCCAACCGATGTTAAACAAAAGTCTAACAACACCTGGTATAGCTCCTGTGATTCTGCCAGGCAAAGCTAGGAACCAGAGGAAGAGAGTAGGAGCAAAGCCAATGACACCTTCGAGAATAGCTCCAATCATCTTACCACCGAGTTCAATTAATAGAACTAAAACACCAAAGATAGCATCAATAATACGACCAGGTAGCATCTGGAAGAACTCTAACAAGCCTCCCTTTCCTTCTAGTGTATCCTTTGCTGTGCTTGTAATGCTCTCCCAGATGCCGATGAAGAAGTCAAGTATACCTTGCCAGATATCAGATGCGGTACTTGCTATTGATTCCCAGACACCACTAAGGAATTCAAAAATTGCGTTCCAAATATCCGAAGCAGCCTCTTTGAGAAGATCCCAGAAGATGCGCCATGCTTGAGAGATAATCTCTGACCAGAACTCCCAGATCCCTACTAGGACTTTCAAGGCAGATGAAGCAATATCCTGAACAGCCTGCCACAGCGCGCTCCAGTCACCATCGAAGAGAGCGATAAAGAAGTCAAGAATACCTATAATGATATCCATACTAGACAGGAAGATTTCTTGGACAGCATCCCAAGCTCCACTTACTGAACGCAGAATATCTTTACCAAATCTATCCCATAAGAGCAGTATCTCTTCCCAAATAGCTGCCCAGAAAGATTTAGCACGTTCCCATATTGCTACGCCTAATGTCAGCATTTTTTCCCAAATTGTCCCAGCCTTTTCTAGAATTGTGTCGAAGAACTCGTCGTTTGTATCCCTGAAGTCCCGAGCGGCCTCCGTAACTCTGTCCCAGACATCAATTAGGAACGGGGAGATTTTATCCCAGTTCTTGAAGATAAGAAAACCAACTCCAGCAATGGCAGCCAGAACCACTCCGATCAGACCAAGCGAGACGGCTAGCTTACCTAGTCCTGCTATTGCTGTGGCGCCACTAAAGGACTTTAGGAGTGTTATAAAGAGTAGGAAGAATCCAGTAGTTAGAAGAAGAGCACCACCAAGAATTGCTATTGCAACCGATAGTGCTGAAAGACGAATAATCAGTTCTTTAGTTGCGGGACTTAGATCTAGCCACCACTGCCAGAGTCTTTCGAGTACTGGAAACACTCGCTCCTCAAGTGTTTTAATAAACTGATCACCAAACTCACGCCTGATGGATTCAACGCGATTCTGGAAGAGTTGCATCTGAGAGAGTGGTTGACCAAATAGAAGTTCAAAGGCCTTTGCTGCTTCGCCTGATGACAGTTCCATATCCTGAATAAGTTCATCAAACTCTGCAATGTTCGGAATAGCAAGGTCAAAGAATCTACGAGCCTGAATACGACCAGTACCGAAGATTTCCTTGAACTTGATCTTCCTCTGAGCATCTGACAGATTATCAAAGACAGGAATCAAATCTCGGATGATGTCGTTCATCTGCCGGAACTCACCAGCACCGTTCTCTACTTCAATACCAACGCCTCTTAGTCCCTTAATAGCCTTAGGAGTGAACATCAACTCGACAGCACGTGCGGCCGATGTCGCTGCCATAGAGGCGCTCAGACCGTTCTTAGTAAGGAAGGCTAAGGATCCACCAAAGGTCTCCACCGTCTGGCCAGCACCAACGAACGCTGGAATTGCCTTACCAATAACCCCAGCGAACTCCTCGTAGGTACCAGCACCTTTACGTACCAACTCAAACTGAACGTCTAGAATTTTAGTAACGTTCTCTAATGTCGCTGGCTGATCAAGAGCGTTGATCCAGGCAATAACGGATCTACCGATATCTCTGATAGGAGCTTGACCAGCAACTGCAGCCTCTCCAAAGGCTCGTAGTATAGTCTCTGCCTGATCAAGAGAAGACAACTGATCGGACGTGAATGTAGAGAAGATGTCGAACAGCGCATCACTGAGCTCTTCAAAGGGAACGGGAAGATTAGTTCCTATCCTGTTAACAATGTCGCCAACGTTCTGAATATTAGCGCCAAGCCCGTCAGCCTGTGTGACAGCAAGAGCCATTGCCTGGCGAAACTCCAGAGCCTCGGAAGTCATATTGCCGAGTTCACGAGCACCTCTGACACCAAGAGCAGTAATGGCACCACCAAGTATCACTAGACCACCGGCAACACGTGCCATCGTTGCCTGTGTACGATCCTTAGCAAGAATGATCAGTTCAAGCTCTCTAGTTGCTAGTGCCATTACTTTTTCTTTGAGTCTCGCTCTTGGCGTTCATTCATTGCTTCTAACACAAATCCCATCCCATCAATGAGATAGGGATCCTGCTGAAAGAGACCTCCAGGACCAGGCAGACAATTAAAAGTTCGACACAGGGCAGTGATTTCAATCAACCGGCTTACCTCCGCATCTGGCTTCTTATTAAGAACTACGCTAGCTCCAATTCGACCTTGGAGGTCTCTTCGTCTTTTCCCCTCAGGTCAGCATCCCACTGATTCAGCTCGTCGATCAGCTCAGAGATTTCCTGTCCTACCTGTGGATCAAGAGAATGCACTATATTAGGATTGGAGAAGTTCAATAGTGTCCCATTCTCGTCTTCCAGATTATGAGAGACAACAGAGTGTTTGAACTCGAACTCTGTTACCGCCTTTTGAATCATCTCCGTGGTTACCTTTAGGTCTTCTTCCCTTGCACGAGAATCACCTAAGCCCTCAATGGCTATCTTTGCACCCATATCACGGCGCTCTAGAATCTGACCATAGGTCAGCTTCCTAAGCTCCACAAAACCAACCTCATCGTCTTCTGTCTTCGGCAAAGATTTAAGATCAAATCTTTGCGTGTCTGTCGTGTTAACGGTCGCCCTTGGCATCAGCCTTCCTCCTTATTATACGATATCCTCATCCGTTGTAACAACTAGTGTAAACGGACCTGTTGCAGTCTCGTCATAAATTGCCTGATAGGTAATCGACGCTCTCACTAGATCGCCCTGACCATCAAGCGTCACCTCATAGGTGTCCTTAATTGCTGCATGCAAGGTTACATTGACACCCCTAGTAGCAGATGTCTTCGCCTCAACGACGATTGCCTGAGCCGTGAGCGCCTTGAAGGCGTCATAGTCGGTCCGCGAATCAAAGTCTCGCTCGACCGTCAGCTCCGTTGTTCTTTCACCAAACTTAGTGAACTGCGCACCTCGTCCATTATCACGCAATCGATACGCATGCTCTGGACTATCATCCACAGTGAAGTCAAATGAGTCAACATCGAACACCTGCGTTGCCGTAGGAATCTGAATGTCATACTCACCTGCTCCGAATGGAACCGTTGTCGGCCATGTCGCAGTAGGTAGTGACTGTGATGCCTCATCCGAAGCTAGAATCCCAAGTGTGCAAACCAAGATCCCGTTATCAACCGTTAGATTGAGCGTTCCAACGACACAGTTAACATATGCAAACGTAATAGCGTTTCTGACAATAGTAATCGACAACGTAGTCAGTGTTGCTGACTTCTGTCCAATTGAGTTTGGATCGAAGGTATAAGTAAGATCAGGAGCTGTCCCAGTCTTAACTACATCACCACGCATCGCATACAGGAAGAACGGTAGGAAGTCATGAGCAACTTCGAACTCGATATCACCCTCAACTGCAACGTTACCAGGAACAGCATTAACAATATCTGCTACTTCACGAATCGGACGCGTGAACACTGTCTCTTGATTAAATCCCAGACTCTCACTTCGAATTGGAATAAACTTTACTGGCGCGACATAAGTACCCGCTGTAACTTCTCGAGCTACACCCAGGATACCAGCAGCACCAATTCCTGCGGCCATTAGTTACCTTCCTTCTTCTTAGATTCGACTTTAAAGCCCGCCTGTTTCAGAGTCTTACCGTGTGCCTTCTCAAAGGCTGCAACAGCTTCTTCAGTAACATCAACCCACTCATTAGAGGCAATGGTTCCAAGACCTGTGAACTCCACAGAAGGGGCTCCTGATGGATAACGTACTTTCATACACCTATCCTTTCCTTTATCACTGCTTCCCAAGTTAAACGATGTGCATAGAACTGTGTCTGCCCTACTACAGCAACCCCTGGTTCAACGGAAGTAACGAGACCAGAAATTACTAAACCCCCAAGAGTGTTATCCTTATGTAGTTTGTCCTCTACAGCTTGAACGAACTGATCAAGTTCCTTTTTGATCTTCTGTACATCAGCTAACAAACCATGATATACAACAATTGAAAGAGTGACATCTAGATTGGTAAACAAACCCGTTTGATTGTACGAGCGGTCCGTGCCTCCAAGTTCCACAGTAGCTGCTGGCGTACGCGGGATACCAGTCTGATCACCATAGTACACCTCTTTTAGGTTTAGAGATGCATCCCCCTTAAGGAGATCGACTGTAGCCTGAACGATAGTGGCTGTATCACTCATGGATACCTTAGCCTAATATGCTTGTTCACCATTTTTTCGTACCAGCGCATCATGATCCGCTCGATCTTAGGAATGTCCTCAGCTTGAATCAGAGCAAAGGGCCTGTGGGGAATGTTGGCGGCTCGCGCAACACTTGCCTGGTCATGAACCATAGCATACCATACAGTTGGAGGGAAGTAACCGTAGGTCATTACGTTATTCTTGATCTTAAATCTAGCCATTTTAGTTGCAGCGCTCTTCATCTTACCCGTGACCCACAGTGGTGGCCCTCCGCCAGGGTGAGCAGTTCTATAGGTAGAAATTGGTGATACAGATTCCCACCTTTTAGGCCTACCTCCAACCTGGAAGTTTTTGTTGATGGACGGAATGAGAACTTCTTTGGCAATTTCTAGCAGAGGCTGTCTCATCCTGTTTGCTCCTGCAAGGTCACGAGAGAGATCCCGTAGATCCTTTTCCAGTAGATTGAGAGCTCTATCGTCCATAATAATGGTCATCATTAGAAAACCATCCCCATTGAGAACTTAGCCGGTCCTTCTCCTGGGCCAAAGGGAGGATCATCAATTGATGATGTGTCGTCAGGATGAAAGGTAGGACCGGAGCTAACTAATGCAGCTTCAAGATCAGTAGCATCAAGAAGTTGAATCTGACCACTCATAATCCCCTCAAGCTGCATCTTGTACCACATATCTAGCCAGTCAGCATAGTTCTCTTCATCCAACTGATCGGCATAGTGCTTACGATACCGAATGGCTGCTACTCGGGCTGAGATGATTGACTTTATCAGGGTAGGTGTCGTTGCCCGTGTTGTCCACAGGGACGTGTCGTACCTGCCTTCAATTACGGACTTAACTTCATTGGAGACGTTAGTCTCCTCAGTCAATTCATCATCAGCTGCGAGTAGCAGCCTATCTTCGGTGAACCAGGACTGCACATCCTCAACGTTAATGAGCTGCGCCATTAGTAGGGTCTAGCCCTTCTCTTCGTCCTGGACTTCTTCTTCGACTTCGTCTTCTTCTTCTTGTGCTTCGGCATCAGAGTCTTCCTCAGCCTCGTCTACAAAGAAGCCGTAGTCCTTTAATTGTTTGCGAAGCGCGGTCGGAATATCCTTGCTAGACATCCGTGTACCAGCAGGAATAACCTCTCCGTCGTGCTTCACGTCGCTTCTTAGTACCTTAGCCATTATCGCCCCTTTGACTTAGACAATCAGACCGGCGTCGCGACACATAACAGTCAGAGCTTCGATTTTGGCTGCCAGTGAGGCAACTGCGTTCCGAACCTCTGCCTGATCGTATGTTGCGCCAATTGCAGCAATAGTATCTGACGCTGTTCCACCAGAGCTGTCAGTCAGACTCGTAATTGCAGTCTGACTGACATTCCTCTTAAGGTGTGGAGCAACGTACGATACTTTTCCGCCTGGCATTATGCCACCGCAGCCTTGATCAGGTACCCAGAGTTGCTAAGACCCGCACCATCAACAGCAATGAACTGATGATCGTAACGTCTGCTGACACGGATCAGATCTGCCTTACGCACATCTTCCCGCCAGCGATCAACAATCTGAGACTGACCACCACGATAGCGCCAAACGAACTCGTATCCGAAGTTCGGCCGCTTGAGACCTGCAGCACCCACGAAGGCCAGGACAACGTCCTTACCCCACAGGTACGCAAGGGTCTCAGTTCCGCCAGGAACTCCAGAGTTGAATCCGATACCAGGAACAACAATCCTCGGCAGTCCAAAGAGAGCAGCAATCAGGTCTGCTGTAAGTACCCCAAGTTGCGAGTACTTGATTCTCTCAATGAAGTCTGGATGGTCCTCGAGTTGAGACATCACCTGGTAAGGGAACATCCCAATTGTTGGCTCCATGAACAACACGCCGTGGACCTGACGAATGCCGGTCTTGACATCGCCAATTGGATCCGAGCCTGCATAGTCACTCCACTGTGAGCTACCAGACAAAGTGACAGTATGGCTAGCGTTGTAGTTCGCTGCCGTAGTCACTAGTACCTGGATACGCTGTTCACGACGGAGCATGAGCTTGTTAGTAACGAGCTCAGTACCGTCACGATCAGGATCAAGTGGACTGTCTGCATTCTCACGCTCTTCATCTGCAACTGGAATGGCAATTGCCTTCTCCGTTGCAAAGTATGGAGTGGTGCTGACCGTTAGTCCGGGGATCTCGATTGCTGGCGTTGCAGGAGCACGGAAATCGTCCTCAGGCAGCCAAGCCTCTCGACCGAACTCGTAGAACAAGTCGCTCTGCTTCCTAACACGGACGACTGGGAACAGAACATCCCCAACCATACCGTTATTAGGAAAACCGAGGGAGATGTTTGTCAGGACTCTATCAATGTGGACGCTTCCGCCACCTCTTGGATCATAAACACCCATCTAACTCACCTCCTCGATTATGTGGTAGTAGCTTCAACACCGGGCGTCAGAAGAACAGTAAACCATTCTCCTGCATTAGCCGCGGCGGTAAGAGCTACTCCGACTTGATTCTGGTCTGCGGTAGTTGCAGCTAGTGCAACTGCCTGTCCATCAGCTGCTACACGAAGCTTCTGTCCAATAGACACAGCCGCGCCAGCTTCCCAAACAGCAGTACCTAAGATAGCAACAGCAATGGCACGACCGTCAGTCGCATCCTGTGCCGTAGCAGTCTCCATAGCGATACCTAGGATTGCTTCACCAATTGTGTCTGCAGCATCAATGGTCTGGTCTGCTGACCCAAGCTTCACAGCCTGGTGCTTGGTGATTGCTTCTGTCACTACGAACGGAAGATCGAGAACAAAGTTGCGTCCTACGCCCATTAGTTCCCCACCTCCTCGTTCTCTTCATCTACAGTACTTTCCTCGAGCGATGCAAGGTACTTGTCATAAGTATCCTCGTTCTCACTCATGTACTGTGCAGCGGCATCAGCGTAGGACAAACCATCAGTCTTGTCCATAAGCTCCTTAATTCCAGCCTCAACTTCCTCGAGAACGGAGGTGTTGGTTTTATTGCCAGTACGACGGCGTATTGGTGTCTCCTTAAAGGATACCAAGCCCGTCTTGACAATATCATCCATGATGCCAACAAAAGCAGCCTGCTGCTTTTCATCTGCTGACAACATGAATGCCGTAACCTTCTCATCCAGAGCAACTGGTAGACCGTGCTTCTCTTCATCGCCACCACTATGCCACTCAGTGAGCTTTACACTCACATTAGTGCGTCGGGCGTCGAGTTCAAGATTTACGACTCTACCAGCAAGAAGCTTAGCCTGTTCGGCAGATGTCTTAGCCTGATCGAGTATGCCAGCCAAGGCTGGATGCTCCTCAAGGATCTTAGCGACCTCTTCCTCAGACAGAGTCTCTACTGGGTCTGGATCTTTCTTCTCTTCGGGCTTGGGCTGGATAGCTTCTGAGAGTGCCTTAAAGATGGTCTCTTCGTCGGCGTCTTCGCCGAGCTTGAGTGCTTCCCTAAGTTTCTTCAGTAGCTCTTCCATTCCACCTCCTCCTCGCTTCGTTGCTTCTTCTATCTCCGACAGATTGACAGGTAGGATGTTTTTTAGGAACGGACGGTTTGTTAGACCCCCACCCAAAACTACATCGGTGAACTCGTCTCCTGATTGTGGATGCTTCCACTTATCCAAATACTCAGGACTAAAGTACCTGTACTTACCTTCGCGGATTGAGTTCGCAGCCTCTTTCGTCCACTCAACAAAAAGCCACAGACCGTCGGTACGGGCTTCTGCGCTCGTGACCCAGCCTGCGGCTTCTCCGCCTGAATCATGTCCGTAGTCGATTGCAATATCGATGCCACGAACCTTCCTGATGACATTCGATGCCATATTTCGGGCGCGATCGAATGTCATCTTGATCTTCCCATAGATCGGATGATCATATTCACCGATTGGGAATGCTTGTAACCAAGATGCATCGGGACGACCATCTTCAAAGGCAATGCCCTTGAGATCGACCCAGTATGCGAGTTTTTGGTCCATTAAATCATCCTCTATCTGATATTATATGGTGGGCACAATTAGACACTTAGGTTATTATATCTTAGTTACTCAGCCGTTGCATCTAGATCATCTGGAATCTTGACTATTATATATCCATCGTTCGGATAGGTGGTTCTTAACGTTGCTGACCAGGTTACCTCAAACTCAGCAAAGTATGTACCCTCAGTGTCTGTATCCTCATTTCCATCGATCCAGGCATACTCGAGAACACCATCGGTAGCAGCACCGACAATATTAGCGGGTGCTTCAATCTTTAACGTTGGAGCTGCTAGACCTGCCTCTTCACGATCCATCATATGGAAAGCCTGACCTATAGCTAACGTTAGGTCCGTCTTTATAGTCTTAGCCTCATCGTCCCAGAGTTGTACTTGAATCTTTGGGAGGGTGTCATCCCTCTTGATGGTGAATGTCTCTGCCATTATCGGAATAGCACCGTTACCTTTCTGATTCCATTGTCCAGTAGTGTTACCGGACGAATTCCATTATCAATCAACGTGACTGGTCGAACGCCTGTATCAAGAAGCTCTAGAACAACATTCAGAACAGTTGGCTCAGCGAAGTCTGTATGAATGTCAACTTCTGTGATGTTGACAGTTTCGCCTTCAACCCTAACGAAGCCAAGTGCTCGAATGTCCTCTTCTGTAATTGTAACAGTCTCGGCTTCAATACGAAGAAGCCCGACAGTTGAGATGACAGCTTCAGCGATGTCCACAGCTTCATCGGTGATCCTGACTATATCACGAAGAGTGATCTGTCCTTCGCTGATGTCGACAAGTTCGTCTTCTTGCTTAACGAGCATTCGTACTGTAATATCAGCTTCGGATATGTCAATAGTTTCGTCTTCTACCTTGACGACACCTATGACGTGAACGTCAGTTTCAGATATATCAATAGGTTCTGCTTCAACTTTGATGATGCCAAGGAGATGGAGATCCTGTTCTGTGATCACAATAGACTCATCCTCTTGACGAAGCAGTCCAACAAACTTAAGAGCCAGTTCGGCAATATCTATCGGTTCATCTTCTTGACGTACAAGACCTAGAGCTGTAATATCACCTTCGGTAATCCCAACAGCTTCGCCTTCAATCTTAAGTAGAGTCAGAATCTTGATATCAGCCTCAGATATGTCAATGGCTTCGTCCTCAACCATGACAATTCCAAGAATGTGGAGATCGCCTTCGGTAATTCCCATCGACTCATCTTCGACTTTGATAATTCCAAGAAAGTGAAGGTCAGTCTCCGTAATCCCCACAGACTCATCTTCAACTCTAAGGAGCCCAACAACAACGATGTCCTGTTCAGTTATGTCTACAGGTTCGTCCTCTTGGCGAACGAGTCCTAGAGCTCTGATCTCACCTTCTGTGATTCCAAGTGATTCAGCCTGGATCTTAAGGAGTGTGAGGAACTTCAGGTCGCCTTCTGTAATACCTATGTCCTCGTCCTCAACACGAATCAGCCCAGTGAAATGAAGATCAGCCTCTGTAATCCCTATGTCTTCACCCTCGACCTTAACCTTACCAAGGAACTTGAGGTCAACCTCAGTGATTCCAAGGTTCTCGCCCTCGACCCTGATGACTCCTACCACAGGAAGGTCTTGTTCTGTAATCCCTATTGATTCGTCCTCAACTCTAATGACACCTACAACCTTAATGTCACCTTCGGTTATTCCTATAGACTCATCTACTTGGCGTAGAACCCCTACGACATGAATGTCTACTTCAGTTATACCGAGAGCCTCGTTCTCAACTCTAATTAGCCCGACAACTTTGATAACATCTTCGGTTATCCCAACGCTCTCATTCTCCACACGAAGAAGTGTAACGATATGGATGTCTAGCTCAGTTATCCCTACAGACTCATCTTCTTGACGGAGTAGTGCGACGACGTGGAGATCACCTTCAGTGATTCCCAGACTTTCGTCTACTTGACGAAGCAGAGCTACGAAATGGAGATCGACCTCACTGATACCTATGGACTCACCTTCAAGCTTGATAAGTCCAATGAGATGTATATCTACTTCTGTTATGCCAACGTTTTCATCTTCGAGCTTGACAACTCCAATAAGATGTATATCGGTCTCTGTAATGCCCATGGGTTCGTCTTCTTGTCGGAGCAGTCCGACAACACGAAGGTCACCCTCTGTGATCCCCATAGATTCATCTTCTTGACGGACCAGCCCAACAACGTGGATATCAGCTTCAGTGATTCCTACAGACTCGTCTTCCTGTTTGAGAAGAACTAGAAGTTTGATGTTACCTTCAGTAATACCTATGGGCTCGTCCTCTTGACGCAGAAGCCCAAGGACCCTAAGTTCACTCTCTGTAATACCGACATTCTCATCTTGTTGACGAAGTACCCCTACAACGTGAATGTCATCTTCAGTGATACCTATTGATTCACCCTCAACCCTAACGAGCGTAACAAAGTGGAGATCACCTTCTGTAATCCCTATAGACTCACCTTCGACCTTGACGATTCCAATAAGATGGAGATCGACTTCAGTTATTCCTACACTTTCGCCTTCAATTTTAGTGACACCAATGAAGTGAAGATCACCTTCGGTTATTCCCTCAGCTTCGTCTTCTTGTCTAAGTAATCCCACAACACGAATGTCTCCCTCGGTTATGCCAAGAGCTTCGTCCTCTTGACGTAACAGTCCGACTACCTTAATATCACCCTCAGTGATACCTATAGATTCGTCTTCAACACGAAGGAGAGTAACAACGTGAATATCAACTTCAGTTATACCTACAGGTTCATCCTCAACCTTAACGACCCCAATGAGATGGAGATCACCCTCAGTGAGTCCAACCGATTCCCCCTCAACCTTAATAACAGCAGCACCTGAAACGGGTGCAGCGAGGTTGACGAC
>SDBT01010700.1_pt1 | contig 14787 bp, 8 predicted proteins | sample 2277101 | NCBI WGS metagenome assembly SDBT01 (sample SAMN10404973, study PRJNA504765) | marine sediment metagenome | isolation source: marine sediment core GS10_PC15, 103 cmbsf | place: Arctic Ocean: Southern Knipovich Ridge | collected 2010
ATCCTCAACAACTTGGTGAGCAATGCCGCCAAGTTCACTGAGGAAGGCTCGGTGACCGTGGCCGTGCACGCCGACAAAGAGCGCCGGCCCGTGCGGATTGAGGTTATTGACACGGGCATCGGCATTCCGAAGCAGATGCACGACAAAATCTTTGACGCCTTTATGCAGGCGGATTCCGGGGCGGCGCGGAAATATCCGGGCACGGGATTGGGGTTGAAGATTGCCCGGGGGCTCTGCCAGGTTCTGGGCTACAGTCTGACCGTGGACAGCGAGCCGGGCAAGGGGTCTACCTTCAGCATTCACTTACAGGGCGAGTCTCAGAAACGAGCCAAGCAGCGGCGATGAGTTTCACGGGTTATGCCCCGACCAGTTTCTCCCAGAGAAAGTCGTAGGCCCGAACGCCGCTGATCTGGTGCCGGCCCGCGAAATAGTCGGTTTCAACCTGCTCTTCGGCGCCGAACACAGCATAGACTTTCCGGGCGATTTCGACGCTTTTCTTCACCGCGGCAATGGGGAAGATCGGGTCGTGGTCGCCGGCCTCGACCAGCATGGGCCGCGGGGCGATCAGGCCTACCAGGTCGTACATCTCGCCGAAGCGGTGCAGGCCCGGGGCGAAATTGCACGCGCAGTGGGACATGGCCAGGATGCTGGCGCGGAAGGTGCTGTAGTAGCCGCTGACTACGCAGGCGCGGAAACGCTCGTCAAGACAAGTCGAGAAAAAGGTGTGCATGCCGCCGCCGGAAATACCCATGACCCCAAGCCGTGAGCAGTCCAGTTCCGGCCGGGTTTGCAGATAGTCCACCAGGCGGCGGCCCTCGAAGACCCGCAGGCCGACCACGCTGACCCCCAGGTGAAAGGCCAGCATGGCGCTGTGCGTGCAGGTAGCCGGCGCGCCCTGATTCATCTCCAGGTACGAGAAATCGGTCTGGCGTTCGCCGAAACAGGAAATCTCCGGCGCGGCCACGGCAAAGCCCCGGCGGCACAGGGCCACGGCGAAGTCCTTATGATAGCCGTCGGGTACGTCACGCTCGGCGCCGTCTTCCCAGAGGCCGACGATGTCCTTCACGCCGTAGCCATGACCGTGATAGGCCACCACGACCGGGCAGGGGTCGGGCCGCTCCTTCGGCAACAGCACATACAGCGACAGCAACGAATGCTCGCTGGCGCGGATCAAGACCTTCTCGCGGGTGTAATCGCCCTTATCCACGGTTTCGATGATTTGCGGGTTGAAAGCGCCGGCCGGGACGTTCTGGAACCCGATGGTTTCGGCCAGCGCGGCGCGGGTTCGGGCCTGCCAGTTGCGGGCTTCGGGCTGGGTTTGCGCCTGGAAGCGGCAGGGGGCCTGTTCAGGCTTGTACATTGCCCAAAGCTGCTTTGCCGGCTGCAACCCGGGATGTTCTTTATTATCGAGAATCCTGCTGGCCATGATTTCCTCCAAAGTTCAACTTGTATGGTTCACCTGTCCTAAGGTGAATCCTGAATCTGAAAACCCAAATGCGAAATCAGATTTTCCCATTCCGTGGCTTCCGTATTCTCCGTGCTTCGCCCCCTCGACTTTTCCATGACTTCCAAACGGACTTGAGCGTATACCAGACGAACAAGAGGCTGGGGTTCATTCGCCGAAATCCAATTCGAGCTGACCTTCCTTTGGCGGCCAGAACACACCCAGAACCAGCCAAGTGTCATAGGGATAAGCTGTACCCATAAAGAATCGAGTATCTTTCTGGTCAGAACACATTTCGTCTAGATACTTCTTCCGAACGCTCTCAGCCGCGGCTTTTTCGCCGCCCAGTCTGTGGGCCTCTTTCAGGTACAGAGCGCCAAGCTCCCAGTCTTCGATCATTGCATTGTGCGCTTTGTCACTGTCTTCACACTCGAACTGATAACTGAATTTATATGGGAGTTTGGCTAACGCTTTGGTTTGTGGCCTGAAGAAGTCCGGCTGGTTGAGAATTGCCTGCTGTTTTTCGCTCCAAACGGGCGAAACAGGTTCAATCTTCAGGTCGAGTACCCGGGCCGGCCGGACGACTCCCAAAGAGGTCTTGTCGGAGTTATATAAGGTTTTGAACTCATTCAGGGTGCGAACGGGAAGTTGGTCAACAAGTTTACGACGCGCGCGCCAGTTGTCGCCTGGCGGGATCGGCGGGTCAATGGGTTTGATGGTGTTGATTTTGACCTTCCGGCTTTCCTTTCGCATATCATTGGCACTGCCCTTGGGAGCAAGCTCAACTTCGACCCACTGGTACTTCTGGTATTTCTGGAGTTCCCCAAGAGACCTGAAGGGAATCGGATATAGCCGGACCCACTCGGCATTCTCCGTAATTCCCGCGGTGCAGGCCACTTCGCCATGCTTTCCGGATGGGACGGGATATGTTTTGACCAGTATCAGAACCTTGGTCTTCTTATACTCTTCCACTGGTGCCTCTCAAGTCCTTCACCGGCAAGCCGCTAATCTCCGCTAAGGCGTTTGCCAGGCACACGCGATGACAGTATTTGGGATTAGTTTCCCGGCACATAAGCATACTGGGCGTTCGCGTCATCAAATCGGCAACATGTTCCACTTCAGCCCGCTGTTCAGCCAGCACCTCGGCCTTGTACCGTTGAAAAAGAGTCTCATAGTCCGATTTTGTTTTTAAGCCCGAGCGCCACGCCGAAGGAACGCCCAGAGCGGGATGATGAGTATAAGCGATTCCAAGGTGTTCACAGAGCCTTTGGAGCGTGCTTTTGTGGAATCCGTATCGTCGAGCCACGGGATTACTTCGAACGTCAATCAACCGGTAGATGCCGGCTTGAAGCAAGCGGTTGAGGAAGCCGTCCACCGACATGCCTTCATAGCCTGCCATGCAAATGACACATTCGCTCTTCGGCCTGGAAACGGCGCGCTTCTCCACCATTTCGCGATTCAGTGTGTACCACGGAAACCGAACATAGACAATGTCCAGCAATTCGTTGGTCGGCAATTCGCCATAGCGTTGCCAGAATGTTGAGAACCTCGAGAAAATCGAAGACGTGGAAACCGAATCACTGAGTTTGTTACCTGAACTCGTTAATCCAAGTCTCGGTTCCTTTGTTTCATTCAAATGTCTTTTCCGAAGCAACTTGTCCAACTCGAAGTAAAGGGTAAAAGAAAAAGGGCCAAACCGATATGGCAGAAAGTCATAAAACGAATTGATCCCGTCGGATTCTTTGCTCAGGAGAAAAGCCAGCTTCACCAATCGCAAGCGAGTCATACGGTCTTCGCCGCACGCAATCAACTTCAAAAGAATTTTTTGCCGAGTTAACATCTAAGGAGACTCCTCCCTCGCTTGCCGCCAGCCTTTCGGTATATTACAAAACATAAACGATAAATATGGAATTCCCAATTCCTCCCAGTTAAATCCGCGACTGTCAGAGGGAAGTACCTTAATGTAAGGGACTCCGTCAGGAACTGGCTTTGAAAGATTTCCAGATGGACTTGAGCATGTGCCAGGCGGAGAATCGGATCGGGGTTGCGGGGGAGAGTTGAAAGTTCTCCGCGACAGTGAAATCAGTGCTTTCGAGAAGGTGGCGGCAGGCATCCTCGAGCCCAGCCTTAAGCTCGATGGGAATAACTTGAAACAGGGGCGTGGCTTCCGGGTCCAACCCGATAAGGCGGCAGAACAGCCAGTCAAGCTCGAGGTATGAATCGCTGACAAGCAGCCGGGAAAGCGGGTAGAGTTCGCCGCCCGTGCGAGGACCGCGCTTGTGGAGGGCCAGGATGCCGTCGCCGATGTTCAGCGCGGGGTTGGCGGCGCTGGCATTGGCCAGAATCATCCGGGCGAAGAGCTGCGGGTCGTTCCCGGAGAGGAAGTGGCGGAAGGCCTTGCGCTTGCCAGGCACACAGCCGTAGAGATTCTTAGTGGCCCCGGAGAAGACGCATTGCTGATGGACCTTGAGCTTGGGAATGTTGATCAACGCGTCGAACCCGGCTAACTCAGCGGCGATACTCAGCTTGCGGAAGCGTTTGCCGTTGGGCGCCCCGGCGATTTGCCGCACCTTCCTGAAGGTGATGATGCGGATGCCTTTCCGGCGGCATTCGCGCCGGGCGCCGTGAAAGCGCACACACATTTGCGCCGAAGCGAAGGCGGGCGAATCACCGATGGTGACGTTCTTGCCCAGCTCGAGCAGCAGTTCGGCAACGGCCAGATAGACTTCCGGATGCGTGGTAATGCCCTTGCGGCGGTCTGCGGGAACCAGGAAGTTAGGCTTCAACAGAATCTCTTGTTTGCCCGCCAGCAGTTGTTCCAGACCGCCAAATTCCGCCAGCGCCGCGCGCAACGCGGTTTTGATTTGTTCGCGGTCGTAATTTTCAACCGTTTTTGCGGTAATTGCCATCAGTTCACGCCCGTAGACAGATACCCCCCAACCGGCCTTGCCGCTATTTGTCGCCGGCATTGCCGGTAGCTGTGCAGGAAACCCTCCGGCACAGATTGCGGCAACGCCGCCTCCTACACAAATACCCGACAGACGCGCCGAAGGCGCTAAACGAGCCGCAGGCGAGAGCGGAGCGGTAACGCGGGTCAGCGGCCGGTGATCCATTCGGATTCGTACCAGGAGATGCCGTAGTGGGCGCGGATGTTCAGTCCCCAGGTACGCTTGGCAAAATTCTCGAGCTCCTTGAAAGCCCACAGCAGCGTGTGGTAGGCCTCGCCCTCAGCAATTTCGATCACCCCGCCGCGTTTCTCGAGATGGGCGACCTCGAGCAGGTAAGCCACGCGCTGCAGCACCAGCAGGAACAGAATGTAGATGGCCGGCAGCTTGGCAAGTTCGACCAGAAAGCTGACGTAGCGGCAGTGGAGGAAATCCTCGTAGTCCTCATCGGTGATTTCCAGTTCCCGGATTTCACGGATAAACTTGAAAACGGCGACGGGACAGACGACGATCCTTGAGTTTTCACCATCATAGCGGGTCTGCCATTCGGGGACGCCCCCGTCGAGTTCGTTATCGAATTCGAGCTTGAGTTCTAACGGCAGATATGGCCGCACGAAGAGGGTGAGCAGGGAGACGCCGAGATTGTCGGAGTTGGCTTTGTCCGTAAGGTCCGCGAGTTTCTGCCGGCATTCTTCAGGTGGTTTCAGGCCTTCAAAATAATCCGCGGCCAGTTTTTCATACTGTTTCCAGCAGCTTTGCAGGGTGCGCTTGGCCATTGTCTTTCCCTTGGGCAAAACCTATTATATCCCGCTATCAATGGATTTGCAACCGCTTTTGCGCGGCTTTTTGAGAATTTTCGAGATAATCCCTTCCGGGCCAATCGCCGCGCCGACCCGCAGCCCCTCGAGAACCGTTGCCGCTCCCTGCGCCGACCACTGCCTCAGCAACCAGGAGTGCGGGCCGTCCTCGGTCAATGAGCCAGTTGGAAAAACCAGCTTGACAGGGACGTCCGAGAGCGTATAATTGGCAACTGGTACAGCCAGGATGGGATTCGGTGCGTTTCCTTTCAGGGAAGATGCTGGCGGCCAGTTTGTTCAAATGCAGTCTAGGTCCCGGCGTCTGACTTGACGCGATTTCGGGCATAGTCCGGCGGTGCCAAAGGCGAGCCGCTGAGGGAAGGATTTTTTAACGGCTTCTTTAACGGCAATATGACCAGAAGGACAGTATTTTGAGCAAGACCAAGGGCCAAGTTGAGGCTGAGATCAGCGACGCCATCATAAAGTTCGAAAAGGAATACATGGGCCGCGGCCCGGAAGAGACGAAGACCTATCTTCTCGACGACATGGTGCTGGTGCGCTTGAAAGGGGTTTTGACCCCCGCAGAGAAGAAACTGGCAGATTCCGATCAAGGCGGCAAAGGACGGGGACTGATCAAACAGGTGCGAATTGAACTTCTCGAGAAGGCGCGGATACTCCTGGAAGCAATAATTCAAGACACTACTGGAATGATGGTAGAAAGCTTGCACACGGATATCAGCACGGCCACGGGAGAACGGGTCATCATCTTCGTCTTGAAGGGGTGCCTGCGCTTTGATGAGGAGGGTAAGCCGTAAGATTACGCGTGTCCGCGGACGAAAAAGTTGGAAAAACTTTCTAAAATGGGCTTGACGTCCGCGCCAGAGCCTGTAATCTTCTCCCCGATTTACAATCAGGCGGACCCACAGGGGACAGCCTCGAGGCTGCCTGCTGGGAGGTAGGCCGGCAAAATTGCGACAGGCGCAACTTTTGCCGGTTTTTTTTGCCTGTGAATTGGCGCTCGCGGGTTGACCACGATCCTTCTCGGGATGGCCGGTCAAAAAGCAGGCCAGCGAATGTCCTTCCCGGACATGCTGGCCATTTTTGTTGCCTGGAAGGCGAGGCCGGTTGCGCGGGCCGGGTTAGAATTGACCGCGCGCGTGGACAAACGCTCTAGCGGAGCGTTCAACATGAGCGGTTCACGGAGAATTGTCAAACAGACAAAGGTTTGGAGGTGTTGATGAACCCGGAACATCGGTTAAAGCAACAGCTTGTCGAGGCTGTGAACAGTTTTCAGAAGCGCCAGTTGGCTGTATCCTGCGAGTCGATTGAGGTTGATCTTCATTCCGGGACGCTTGTGGTGACCCTGTATGGCGCCACCTGTCCGGCCGAGAAAGACTATGCCCGGAACATAGAGGCACGGGAGCTCTTGGAAAAATTTTACGGCGAGCTTTTCGGCGTTATCAGACCAATTCTCGAAGCCAAGATACAACAGATACTGGGACAGCGAGTTGAACGATCCAAGTTTAACATTGACCCGGCATCCGGGGCCGGGGTCATTCTCCTCACCTTGACCGGCGAAGCACGTCCCGAAGAACCGATGGATGGTGCTGCCTGTCCCGAAACCTTAGCCACGGCAGAAAGGTTAGAGACCATGGAGGAAAAGTACGCGACACTGCTTCAACGCGAACTGACAGGCGACAGTTATCGGAAACTTATGGCGCTGGCGAACTCCGAATTGCATCGATTCATTGCCGATGCGGTGGAGTTGTGCAAGCCGGATTCGGTGCTTGTCTTTACCGACTCGGACGATGACATTGCCTACTGTCGGCAATTGGCCATCGACAACGGCGAAGAAATACCATTGGCGATCCCGGGCCATACGGCGCATTTCGACGGCCCGAAAGACCAGGCCCGCGACAAGGCGGCCACCAAGTACCTGGCGCCGGAAGGCATGGACTTGGGCGAGAGGCTTCTTGCCGTTGAACGTAACGAGGGCTTAGGGGAAATTCGCCGCATTCTCGACGGCATCATGCGGGGCAAGCGGATGCTGGTACGCTTCTTCTGCCTTGGTCCGGCAGCTTCGCCGTTCAGTATCTCATGCGTGCAGATAACTGATTCGGCCTATGTCGCTCATAGTGAAGACATGCTGTACCGGCCAGGCTACGAGCAATTCAAGCGATTGGACGGTAATGCGGAGTTTTTCCGCTACCTGCATTCGGCAGGCGACCTGGGTCAGGGTCGCACCAGTATTGACGTTGATGAACGGCGCATCTACATAGACATCGCCGAGAACACCGTCTACAGCGCCAACACGCAATACGCGGGGAATACCGTCGGGCTGAAGAAGCTCTCGCTACGCTTGGCGATTCGCAAGGCTGATCGCGAAGGCTGGCTTGCTGAGCATATGTTTGTCATGGGCGTGCACGGGCCGCATGAGCGCGTGACCTATTTCGCCGGCGCGTTTCCGAGCGCCTGCGGCAAAACCTCCACTGCCATGGTGCCGGGTGAGACGATCATTGGCGATGACATTGCCTATCTACGCGCAATTGGCGGCGAAGCCCGGTGCGTGAACGTGGAAAATGGAATTTTTGGCATCATCCGAGATGTCAATTCCAAGGACGACCCGCTCATCTTCGAGGTCTTGCACAAACCGGGTGAGATAATCTTTGGCAACGTGCTCGCGCGTGATCACAAGCCGTACTGGCTGGGCATGGGCTGCGAACTGCCAAGCAGTGGCACTAACTACCTTGGTTCATGGCATCAAGGAATGACCGACGAGAAGGGGAACGAAATCACCCCCTCACATAAGAATGCCCGCTACACGGTGCGCCTGAAAGACCTCGGTAACCTTGATCCGCAGGCGGATGACCCGAACGGCGTGCCTTTAGGCGGCATCGTTTACGGAGGACGCGACAGCGATACGTGCGTGCCCGTCCGGGAAAGCTTCGATTGGACGCACGGCATCATTACCATGGGGGCGTCACTGGAGAGTGAGACTACTGCGGCTACCCTGGGCGCAGAGGGCGTGCGCGTTTTTAACATGATGAGTAATATGGATTTCCTGGCCATCCCGCTGGGCAAGTATATCCAGAACAACCTCGACTTTGGCAACAGCCTGGCCAAGCCGCCGAAGATTTTTGGCACCAACTATTTTCTGAAGGATCGTGAAGGGCAGTACCTGAATGACAAGCTCGACAAGACCGTTTGGCTCAAATGGATGGAGCTTCGGGTGCATGACGAGGCCGGGGCGCTTGACGCTCCCACTGGGAGGCTGCCCAAGTACGAGGACCTGGCGCGGCTTTTCAAACAGGTACTCCACAAGGAATACAAGCAGGACCAATACGTCCAGCAGTTCACGATCCGAATCCCGGAGCTGCTCGCCAAACTTGATCGGGTCGAGGCGATTTATCGAAAAGACGTGCCGGACGCACCCCCACTGCTCTACAAGGTGCTGGCAGAGCAGCGCAAGCGCCTGCTTGAACTCCAGAAGAACTTCGGCGACTACGTTTCCCCCCGCCAACTACCCAAAATCTAAAATCTAAAATCGCCTTATTGCCTTAGCCCAGCGGGGTGCAAATAGCAGAAAACATTGTTGAAACGAACTGGCAAAACACAGTAACTCGGTCTATTTTGGAATGGCCTGAATGAAGTAGACCGATTGGGGTTTCGACCGCCGTTGGCGGTATTTGCGCCGGAGCCAAATCGAGCAGGATTTCGCGCGCGAGGAGTGGTCTTCATGTCCGGCACAAAAAGCGGCAACGCCGCACTTAGAAAAAGCCTTGGGGTTATGAGCGTCTTCAGCATTGCGGCTGGCGCCATGATCAGTTCCGGGCTTTTCGTCCTGCCGGGCATAGCCTACAAGATAGCCGGACCCGGCATCATCCTGGCATACTTTCTGGCGTCCTTGCTGATGATCCCGGTAATGTTGTCGAAGGCCGAACTCAGTACGGCGATGCCGAAGAGCGGGGGCAGCTACTTCCACATCGAACGCAGCCTCGGGCCGCTCATCGGCACCGTGGCCGGCTTTGCCGGTTGGTGCTCGATAATGCTTAAAGCGACCTTTGCCCTGGTGGGGCTCGGCGCCCTGGGCATCCTGCTCAAGGGCGAACAGGATGAATGGACACTCAAGGCGATCGCGCTTGGCGGCTGTGTGATTTTTACCGCACTGAATATTTTCAGCGTCAAAGGGTCAGGCCGGGTACAAAGCGTGTTGGTGTTTGCACTCCTTGGCATACTGATTGGTTACGTGGCCGGGGGTATACCTCACCTCAGCGAAGCGAACTACCATCCGTTCATGCCGGGGGGGTGGCAGCCGGTGTTTGCCGTCGCGGGTATGGTCTTTATTTCTTACGGCGGGCTGACCAAGGTGGTCGCCGTGGCGGAAGAGATCAAGTCTCCCAAGACCAATATTCCGCTGGGAATGTTCGCGGCCTCGGTGGTGGTGAGTATTTTATATGTGCTGGTGATCTTTGTCACCGTTGGCTTGGTCGAACCCGAAGGCCTTTCCGGGTCGTATATGCCGATTTCGCAAGGGGCTGCGGCTATAATGGGGCGACCGGGAGTAATCATTATCTGCATCGGCGCGTTCCTCGCCTTCGCCACCACGGCCAATTCGGGAATCCTTTCTGCCTCCCGTTCGCCGCTGGCGATGAGCCGGGACGGTCTGTTGCCGGCATTCTTCGCCAAAACCAGCCGCAAACGCGGCACACCCATCATCGCCATTTGCTTTACCAGCGTTTGCATGGGCGCGCTGATCATTTTCCTTTCCATTGAGAATCTGGTGAAGACCGCTTCAACCATGATGCTGCTGATGTTTTTTTGTGTTAACCTTGCGGTCATCATCATGCGGGCGAGCAAGATGCAGAATTACCGCCCGACCTTTCGGGCGCCTTTATGTCCCTGGCTGCAACTCGCCACGAATGTCATCTACGTATTTTTGATTATCGAAATGGGCTTGCTGCCGTTGCTGCTGACCGCGGGCTTTGTCCTGGCGGCCGTGCTGTGGTATTTCATTTATGTACATTTGCGCATCGACCGGCAGTCTGCCCTGGTATATCTGGTGATGCGCATCCTTTCCCGCCATATCAAGCAGGCGAAACCAAAAACACTTGAACATGAGCTGGCGCAGATTGTGCTCGAACGCGACGAGGTGACCTTCGACCGCTTCGATCATCTGGTCAATGAATGCCCGGTCCTCGATCTGGCCGAACCCCTCGATGCGCGGACTTTTTTCCGCCGCGTTGCCGAGGTCCTCGCCAGCCGCGTAGGCCTCAAGACAGATGCGCTCTATGAATTGTTCCTCGAGCGCGAACGCGAATCCAGCACCGTAATTCAGCCGGGCCTGGCTATTCCCCATGTAATTGTGCCCGGCACTGAGGTCTTCGAGATCGTCCTGGTCCGCTGTGCGCCCGGCATTGTCTTCAGTGAACTCCATGAGCCGGTCAGGACCGCGTTCGTACTCGTTGGCTCCCGCGACGAGAGGAACTATCACTTGCGAGCGCTGATGATCATTGCCCAAATCATCCAGGAAGGTGATTTTGAAGAACGATGGAAAGCCGCGGCCGACAGTCAGCAATTGCGCCATGTTCTGCTCCTGGCCGGCCGAACCCGTGACAAACATTCATAGATGCGAGCGGCCTTGCCGGCAGCGTTGCTGCACCTTGTGCCGGGCGGCGTTGTCGCGTCTTTTGCCGGAGATGGCAGCGGGGCCTCCTGCACAAAAACCCGCAATGCCGGCATTTTCTTTGCTTTGACATTGATGAATCGAGATTCCTCGGCTATTAGTATTGGTAAAGCTCAATGGCTTCCATTTGTGAAGCCCCGCCTTAAATGCCCAGCGGGCATTTAAGGCGGGGCACGGAGACAACTTGTGGCCAAAAAAGATGCAGATATTGACCAGCTCTTTGTGATTGCAGAAGAGCTGGCGAGCGATTTCGAGTTATTTCCGGGAAGAACAAATAGCGGCAACGCCGCCGCCATCAGCCGCCACGTCAAAGGCTTGCTTCCCGAGGACCACATCAAAGCCCGCCTGGCGGAACTGCAGAGCCTGAACGTTGACAAGTATGTTGAACAGACCGTACTGCCCAGCGAGGAACAGGGACGATACGGCGCAAAACACATCTTCAAACGCCTCCCAGGCAAGGTCCTGAGCGAAACGGAACTCGGACCGCTCCTGGCGCGCGAAATCCTCCTGGATTTCGGCGACACAAATACCGGCAATGTCGGCGTCACCCGACGCGTCGGCTTCATTGCCCAGGAACGCAGCGTCAACAAAGGCATTTGGATGCCTGAACACCATCTGAAGGCAGCCGAACTCGTACGCGGCTTCGCCGATCATGCCATCCCGGTCGTCACTTTCATTGATACCATTGGCGCTGACGCCGGCGCGGAGGCCAATGCCAACAACCAGGCCCACAGCATCTCCCGGCTGATCGCCGAATTCGCCCAGATTGATATTCCTACGGTCGCCATCATCATCGGTTGCGGCTATTCCGGCGGCGCCATCCCTCTGGCCAACACCAACCTGCTGCTTAGTGTGCGGGACGGCGTCTTCAACACCATTTTGCCCCGGGGCCTGGCCAACATTGCCCGCAAATACAACCTTTCCTGGCAGGAATGTGCCAAGTACGTGGGGGTTTCCGCCTACGAGCTCTACCAGCAGGGGTACATTGACGGGATTATTGATTACGTGCCGGGCGAACGCGAAAAAGTCGATAACCTGTACCAGAGCATTGTCACGAGTATCCTGGCCATTGAAAGCGCCGCCATCGAGTTCGCCGCCCAGAATCCATATATCTTCGAGCACTACCATCGCAGCGTACAACGATTCTTCAAAGCCCCAAAAGCGCAAAAAACGCCAAACACAAAGTCCGGCACAAGCAGCGAAACGGGAAGAAACGCCGCAATGCCGCTGTCCCTCGCCCAGAGCCCCACTACCATGGCAAACGTCTTCGGCCTCACCTACCGCTATATTCGATTCTTAACCATGCGCCGGCGCATCCATCACACCACCATCGAGCGTTACGGCCATCTCACCGACCTCGAGCTGCCCAAGGGAGATCTGACCAAGCGCACCGAAAAGGAACACCAGGAGGCATTTCAGAAATGGCTGGCGAACTCCCTCGAAATCAAATACGATGAAAACCTGCAGCGGCTCTGGACCAAATATCTCGACAAAGAGGCCGACGTGGGCGAAATTGGCAAACGAAACCCCATCGGCCAGTTCTTCTTCGGCGACCCCAAGATCGAGTCCACCAAGGCCACCCGAAACCTATGCCTGGAATTCGGATGCCATCTATACAACCTATGGAAGGACAGTGCCCAGGACAACTTTATCGCCCTCATATATTTCCTCCTGGATGAGAAGAATGAAGCCCCCCCGCGCCGCGACAAGCCCACCGTACTCGAGATTATTCTGCAGGATGAACTGCGGTTCAATTTCATCCGGGAATGCCAGAACCTTCTGCTCTTCGACTTTCTCTACAATAACATTATCGGAGATCTGAAAAGCATCGCCCGCGAGGCCAAGGACCTTAACCAGATTCGCAAGAGCTCCATCCGCAAACTCCTCGAGCAGTCGTTGTCCCTGGCCGCGACCGAACTCGAGAACCGCCAGCCCGAGGATACCAATATCCCGTCGAAGTCCGCCGACGAACTCCGGGAACAGTTTGACGCCTGGCTCACCTTCTTTGCCCGGTGGGGCAAACGCGAAAAGATTCTGAAGACCGTCGAGCAGTGGAAGAAGAGCGTCTTCCCACGGGTCTCCGAGCCGCTCTTCGCCATCATCACCTTCTTGTTCGAACGGCTTATCCCCAACTACATCGAATCGAACGCCGATCCCGAGGTGCACTACGAGAGCAAAATCAATCCGCGCAATATCGGCATCAAGGACTTCTGGAACCGCCTGGCCATTGCCTACCATGACCTGCTGATTCAGGATGTATTGGCCAATCAGAAAAGGAGCCGGATTACCGCCGCGGGAAAAATCATCGACCACTTCTTTACGGATTTTCGGGAAATCAATGGCAACTTGATGAGCGCCGACCCAGTGCAGTTCCCCGGGTTCCGCATCTCGATTGAACGGGCGTTAGCCGATGGGGTGACGCCCTGCGGCACGATTACCGGGATCGGCAGCGTTGCCGGCGGCATTGCCGCGCTTTGTGCCGGAAAGAAGGCCGAAGGCGCTAAACGAGCCGCAGGCGAGAGCGGAGCGGTAACGCGGGTCGGCGTGATGGTCAGCAACCAGGATTTTCAGGCCGGCGCCTTTGACATGGCCAGCACGGAAAAGTTCTGCAAACTGTTGCTGGAATGCGCTAAACGCCGGCTGCCGGTAATCTGTTTCATCTCTTCGGGCGGCATGCAGACCAAGGAAGGCGCCGGGGCACTTTTCTCGATGGCCATCCTTAACGACCGGATTACCCGTTTTATCCGCGATAACGAGCAGACGATAATCGTCTTCGGCTTCAGGGACTGTACCGGCGGCGCCCAGGCCAGTTTGGTTACCCATCCACTGGTCCAGACTTATTACTTTTCCGGCACGAACATGCCGTTTGCCGGCCAGATCGTGGTGCCGAGTCACTTGCCGAGTTCCTCAACCCTCTCGAACTACTTGAGTCTGGTCCCCGGCGCCATGCAGGGACTGGTGAAACACCCCATCGCCAAAAATCTGGACAAAAGCCTGCGCAAAATTGATCCTGAAATCCCCGTGCCCAGCGAAAGCGTTGAAGAGGTCATTGCCCGCATTCTTTCAGGCGGCATAGAAGCCCCCACTAACGGTCGGCCCGAGGAAGAAGAACCCCTGGACGACCTCGAACTGATGACCCCCGTCAAGCGGGTGTTGATTCACGCCCGCGGCTGCGCCGCCACCAAGCTGGTCCGCAAGGCCCGCGAGTTGCAGACGGAAATCATCCTGGTCCAGTCGGACGCGGACATGGAGTCGGTCGCGGCCAAGAGCCTGCGCAAGAAGGACCACCTGGTCTGCATCGGCGGCAATACCCCGGACGAAAGCTACCTAAACGCCATGAGCGTAGTCCGCATCGCCGAACGCGAAAAGGCCGACGCGCTGCATCCGGGCATCGGCTTCTTGTCCGAAAACCCGGACTTTGCCGACCTCTGCCGCCGCCACGGCATCAACTTCATCGGGCCGACCGTTCAGAGCATGGAGTGGATGGGCAACAAGTCCAACGCCACCAACACCGCGCGTCAACTCAAAGTGCCGGTCGTGCCAGGCAGTCATGGCGTGATCACCGACAGTGCCGCGGCCATGCGGCTGGCTGAAGAAATCGGCTACCCGGTCCTTCTCAAGGCGGTCCACGGCGGCGGCGGCAAGGGGATTCAGACCATCGAGAACCCCGATAACTTCCACGAGCTTTTCATGCGCATTTCCGCTGAGGCCAAAAGCGCCTTCGGCAATCCTGACGTGTATCTCGAAAAATACGTGGTGTCCATGCGCCATGTCGAGGTGCAAATCCTGCGGGACAAGCACGGCAACACCAAGGTGCTGGGGCTGCGCGACTGCACCGTCCAGCGCAATAACCAGAAAATCATTGAGGAATCCGAATCCACCCTTCTGCCCAAGACGCTCGAAAAGGCCATGTACCAA
>SDBT01010701.1_pt1 | contig 14786 bp, 11 predicted proteins | sample 2277101 | NCBI WGS metagenome assembly SDBT01 (sample SAMN10404973, study PRJNA504765) | marine sediment metagenome | isolation source: marine sediment core GS10_PC15, 103 cmbsf | place: Arctic Ocean: Southern Knipovich Ridge | collected 2010
TCATTATAATTATCTGGAAGTAAACCAGCTAAAGAGAGCTCATGTATTGAAAAGGGGAGCAATGTGTGAATTGAGATTCGGCCAGCTAAGGTTTGGGAAATAGATTTCATAAGAAGAATATTTTGTGATCCAGTTAACACAAAATATCCAGGTCGATAGTTTGCGTCGACAATTCCTTGAATATATGAAAATAACTCTGGCACTTGTTGTATTTCATCAAGAATCAGGCCGTTGCTATTATTATATTTTTCCAAGAAAGCTAACGGATCTTGCTTTGCAATATCTCGTTCTTTAAAATTTTCTAATGATATATAGGTATGTTTTGGAAAAGTTTTTTTTACAAGAGTAGATTTTCCCGTTTGCCGAGGTCCTAATACAGCTATCACGGGGCTTGTTTTAGCACTGTTTTTTAGATCAGTTTCTAATGTGCGCTTAATGTACATTTATATCCCATATTGTCATTTTTAGATGAAACAAACTTCTTTGCCTAATCTATAAGTCGATCGTCAATTTGTCAAGACCTTTCGGTATGATCTATTGGCAGCTCTGTTTAAGGATGGTAGAGATTGGCCTTTTGATAGTTTTTAACTAAATGTGGGCGATTATTAAGGGCGTTCAGTTTTTTGTACTAAATGTACACTCCAGTTAACATTTAGTACTACTATTCGCAACTACACTTAACAATTAGTAGCAACCGTCCCTGTTGCGGGTTTTAGTACTAGCGCTGTTATGTTTTGAAGTCCTGATTGTCAGATAGAGCGGTATGTGGATGCTGGCCAGGGGAAAGGGGCAAGCGGTGGTATTCGCATTGAAGGAGAGGGTGCTCAGTTTCTTAAATCAATTAATGGTTCATATACGGCCGTTGTTGGTTTGCCAATCTATGAAGTGCGGAGAGCACTAGATGAGCTTGGTTTTTTTTGGTTATGAGGTCGAACTGAAAGCTGAATGTGTTCTTTCCCAAATATATACATAAAAATTACTATGGGTGGCAAGGTTGCTATCTTGAGAAGGGAGTTTATGCAATACCTCAACATTTGGATATTTTCCGAGAAGAAATTGTAGCTTGCTGATTCCAGGTGGTAATTCCTTGATATTATTAAATCGTAAATATAATCTCCGTAGATTTTTTAGGCTACAGATTAGTATTATATCCTCATTTCTCAGCGAGTTTCTTACCAAATTCAGTGTGCGGAGTTTTTTAAGCAGGTTGAATTGTAATGGCAAATTTTTTATACGATTATAGGAGCAATTGAGCGTGATAAGATTACGTAGTTTACCAATTTCTTTAGGTATTGAAGTGAGTTGATTATGGTTCAGGTTTAATGATTCTAGATTATACAACTGTCCAATTGTTCGAGGAACACTCATTAATGAATTTACACTCAAATCTAGATGGGTTAATTGTGTAAGTTTGCCAATTTCTGGTGGTATTGATGTGAGAAGATTGTTTTTGATGTTCAATGATTTAATTGGAGTAAAAGGGGTTGGCTTATTGTTTTTATTATTAGACTGTTCTCGTATGGAAAGTGTTTTTATAAGTTGATGGATCATTGGTTGATTGATTGCTCTATGATTTAAGCTCAAAGTATCCAATTTTGTGAATATATTGAGCTTTGCAAGTAGTTCATTTGTTAGTTTATTTTGTGACAAGTCAAGAATTCTGATGCTTGTGCGTGCATTTTTTTTATGTTCTTCAATTGGTGGGGAAGTAAATATGGCAAAAGTTGATAGGCAAGGAAAGCAAAAGCTGAGAATATATTTTTTCATCTGCTTCCTAGTGGGCTTTATCGAGTTTGCATGGTTTCCACTGCTTTAAAAGCTCTTTGTAGAGTACATCTTTCGGGTTTTTTTCTGGATGCCGTTCAATCTTAGAACTGGCTACAGCCAAGCTTGATCTGATCGTTGAATTATCATATGAACTGGTATCTAGCTGATCAAGAGTCGGAATAAGATTGCGCTCATACGCACATTTCACCGCTCGGTCATTGCATGATTCGATCAAAAGGCAATCCATGTGTGCCATAAACTCTCCGATAGCATGTTGGAGCTCTTCAAGATCATTATTTGATAATGGCTCATCAGAAGTATCAATATATTCCCCAAGTCCCTGAGATATTGCACGAGTGATGATACGTTTGAGTGCTTCTGATTCATGGACCATAATCCAGCGCATTAGTGCAAGAAGTTCGTATGACAACACAAATTGCTCATTGTTTTTGTTTTCATTGCTCATATGAATCCATAGGGTTAGAGGATTTTTTTAATACATTATTAACGCTAACATTGTACTAATTTTTTTGAAACATTTTTTTATAAATGAGCTAGAAATTATTGTGTAAGGGATTTTATCGATCAGAAACTAATTGATAAAATCAAGATGTTAGAGGCATAGATTAGATTATTTGGGATTACCGATAGTCTTTAGAAATGTTGCTACATCCTTGTGTCCTTGTTCTGTTGTCCGAGGTTGCATTGTGAAAGCGACTATGAGATTTAGTGCTATAGTTTATTCCTTTGATTCAGAGTCTTTGTTTTTAATAACGTTACCTGCTTTGAAACCTTTTGAGGAGAGGGTGTTTAGCATGTTTTTCTTGGCTGAAGCATATCCTATTATAGAACTGATACGGGTTTTGTTTTGTTGGGAAGCGAGGGCTATTGCAGTTTTTCCATCAGAGTCTGGAGCTTCCAGAGGGACGTTTTTATCGATGAGAAATTGTACGAGGTGTGGGTGGTTATGCGTTACTGCCAAATGTAGAAGAGTTGAGTTGCTGTCTGTTTTGACTTGGGATACATCCTCTTTACCACCCCTGTTTGAAAACCATCCATGCTCGGTAATTTTGTTGTTTATAAACCATTCAACTTCACCAGTTTTTCCTTCTTTAACTGCATCGAATACATTGCTGCAAGGTGAGAGTAATGTTTTTAGGAGATTGTGGTTTGCAACCAAATCAACAGGTCTATTACCTAGATAGAATATGCTTGGTGTTTTTAAGCGAAGATTGGCTCCATGCGATACAAGTAGTTGTGCAATCGGGATACTTTGTAATTGAGCTGCGACATGTAACGCACTCATACCGTATAAATCAACCTGATTTATATCCACTCCCTCATCAAGTAACAACTTTGCTTGATTGAGATTTTTTTGCATTGTTGATCCGATCAGTTTAGGCATAGTTAGATGGTTGAAGATAAATTTGGATGCGGCAGACTGTCGGTATTGAGTTGCAACATCTAAGGCTGTTTTAAGCTTGATATCAGCACCATTCCTAATGAGAAATTTTGCAACTTCAATATGTTCTGATTCAATTGCAAGCAATAATGGCGTCCATTTGGAAATGTTTTGAGCATCCTTATTTGCACCAGCATCTAAGAGGAGTTTTACAACTTCTAGATGCCCATTTGAAGCAGCTCTTGCAACTGGTGTGTCTTTCGTTTTAGTTTGTGCTTCTTTGTTTGCGCTTGCTTTCAAGAGGATCTTTACTACATCGATATGTCCATTTGATGCTGCTCGGTGGAGGGGAGTGTAACCAAAATCATCTTTAGCAGATATGGTAGCTCCCGCATTAAGGAGTTGTTTTACAACTACGGCATGGCCCATGGTTGCAGCCCAGAGCAATGGTGTATAATCATGAACTGCTTTTTGATTTATATTTGTGATAGTTGATGTGCTCAATAATAGAGTTTTTATGAGGTTAACATCACCCTTTTTTGCAGCTTCATGGAGTTCCCCGGCAACAGAACAAGATGATGGTAGTATCGAACAGATAGTTATAAGTTTGAGAATAGCTGATGGTTTCATACACAAACCTTTCTTGTAGACGTTTGTAGCATTGATAGTATTATCTGCTTTAAACTACAATTGGTCAACTGGGCTGTTTACGTTGCTCAGCTAGGCGACATCTTTTAAGTCAAACGCCATGGAATTGTTATTGAGGGTCTTACATGTACATGTTCTGAGTTGGGTTGTGGTAAGTAGCACACTAAAAAACATTTATAGAACGGTACTATTGGTTATTCATTATCAGAACCTGTATTTCTTTTTCTTATTATTGCAGCAAGGGCGCGATCAAAATGAATTGGTTTAATAGCTGGAGTAGTCGATGAACTGGCAGATATCCCTTTGCCCAATGAGATTGTTGTTATCTTATTGATAATTTCTTGCAACGTTTCGGGTGAATAGTTGGCAGTTTTTTTCGCGAACGCCATGATGCATTCATCATCAACAGCATCTGAGACATTAGTGAGAGAGCTTGTAATTAATCGTTTTAATATCTCAAATTGGGCCAACTGTTTTTGGGAAGGTGTTTGACCTACTGTGGTATATACAACTTTGACTGTACTGTCTATTACACTTCCATGAATAGAGATTCCTCCTTGACCGATGATAGTGGAGGGTTGAGATAGAGTTTTGTGATGAGTATGCAGAGGGTGAGATGGATCTATTCTAGTGTTGTACGCAAGCCAGAATAGTTTGTCAATGTCTGCAGGTCCATCATGATTTTTTAGATGATATGTTACTCGGATCACAAGTAGTCGCAAGTTTTCTGTGCTGATACCGTTGATGTGAGATGCAAATTGATTTAGGAACTTAAGTGAGATGGTTTCTTTATAATCAACAAGATGTTTATCAATAAAGTAATGTAAGAGATCAAGGGTAGGTTTCTGTTGGTCAAGTTGGCTAAGAAAATCTTTCTCGGTGACTTTGTATTCGACCTTGTTGGTTTCAGTTCTCATATGAGCATTAGTTGCTGCGTTGTGCACTAGCATCACCAGATCACGACCAGATGCTTTTTTTGTACGTGCAGCTAAATGGTTGATAAAATTTTTTGATGTGTTGTGACGTTGGATGTATTTACCAAAAAAGAGGTTGAGCATCTCTCTTCGGTGGCGTTCATTGGGTAATGGAACTAGAATTGCGTGAGTTTTCATAAGAGGATTCCGCAGTAGTATGGGGATGTCTTCTAGATTGTTAGTGCAGGCGATGATGAGAAGTTGTTTCATGCCTTGGGAACAGAGTAGGGTTTTGATGATCGCTCTAGTTGGAGCAGACTGATTTGTCAACCTGTCTATCTCATCTATAAACAATATTGCAGGAACATTTTTAAGAGCAACAGTAAATGCTTGTTTGATTCCCTCAATGGTTCGAGGATATTCATGTTGTGTAAGATCGGGCACCATTTTGTTGGCGGGCAACGAGAAAAATTTGGTTGAGTGAACAGTACTGAATGCTTTTGCTGTCAACGTTTTACCTGTTCCTTTTAATCCGTATAGTAAAATGACTTGGGGGGTTTTGATTCCTAACATTGGCGCGATTGTAAGCCTGTTCCAAATATGGTTGATTTTTCTGATTACCGAATCAAGGCCAACGATATCTTTAAACGTAGGCTTTTCTACATCACCATAGATGATCTTTTTTAAAGAGATGGGGAGTTTAAATGTTGGTAAAGAGTTTTCACTATCCCTTCTAGGAACAGCGCCTTTATCGCAAAGCTGTACAAGGAGCAAATTGTTTTTGTGCTCAGCAGCAAAATGGAGAGGGGTTTTGCCGACATGATTAGAAGAATTGACGTTCGCATCTGCGTTAATCAATAATGTTGCAGCTTCGGGATGGTTATGTTTTGTTGCCAGAAGGAGAGGTGTGTTTCCGTTATGGTCTGGGAGATTAAGCTTGATATTATCTTGAGCGAGAAGAAAGGCGATTGCTTGTTCATGTCCTAACTGTGCAGCATCATGAAGCAATGTTGTGCCATCATCAGCGGTCAGATTAAGATCAAAATCACGCCATTCAAGTAGATAACGACGGTCAGCTTTTATCATTTCTAAACAAAGGAAGTTTCGAGCTTTAATTTGATTAGTATTGTCTGCGAAATCAACAGGCATAAGCCCAACTTTACTTGAAAGAGGATGAGTAAACCAGACTAGTGACTTTGTAAGATCAGAATCAGCATAAGCTTGTTTTTTTATTTCATTGATATTTCCAAAGAAGGCTGCCCAATGAAGGGGTGTCATACTCGCGGTGTTCTTGTTGGCACCAGCAGCAAGTAGTTTGTGAGCTTCTTCGGTATTTCCCAATAGGATTGCGCAATGAAGGGGGGTTAAGCCTCCAGTTGTAGCTTTTTTTGCACCGTTCTTGATAAGGAGTTCTACGATTTTGGTATGACCGGATTGAACAGCCCAATGAAGAGGAGTATGTTGCCATTTATCTAGAGCCTCGATGTTTGCTCCAGCAGAATTAAGAACTGTAGCCATTCCAATGTCGCCGTACTTTGCAGCTAGATGAAGGGGAGTACTCTTATTAAATAACTTAGCATCTATCGCAGCTCCAGCTTTTATCAGAAGATCTGTAGTGGTTCGATGTCTAGCATCTTCGTGCGGGGACCTCCGCAAAGGTCTGATAGTATGGAGTGGTGTGTACCCGTATTTATGCCGAGTGTTAGGATTAGCTTTAGCAGAGATAAGGAGTTTAACAACTTCAACATGATCTCCTTTGGCAGCTAAATGAAGAGGGGTATATTGACCTGTTTGAGTAGCTTCTATCGTTGCCCCTGCAGAGATTAAGAGTTTAACAATTTCAGCATGGCCCCCACGAGCAGCGAGATGGAGAGGGGTGTGTTGTTGACGGGGAAACAAGTCTGTAGATGTAAGCGCATTTGTATTCGCTCCAACAGAGAGAAGAAGTTTTACAATTTCAGTATGGCCTTTTTTAGCAGCCAAATGTAGGGGTGCCTCACCAATTCGGTTTTGAAACTGAATATTTACACCTTCATTAATTAGAAGTGTTACAATTTGAAGATTCCCTATCATCGAGGCTGTATGAAGGGCGGAGTTGTCATGTTTGTCATGGAAGTTCAATATCATATTATTTGATTTCAACTCCATGACAAGATCTAGAGCATTGTTCTTTATGGCAAGATGGAGCTTTGTGAATGGTTTAAATATTTCTGATAGTTTTATGCGAGCTAATTTGTAAGTAAGATAATACGCAGTCTGATTAAACACATTTCTGTGATTGATATCAATGCCTGCATTAATGAGTAGATTTATATAGGGAATGCTGCCCATTCGAACTGAGAAATGTAGTAAAGATTCTTTATAATCAAGTTTGATATTTACGTTTGGTCCAGCTTTAAGCAGTAGCTCTACTTTTTGAACATCTGGAATGCCCATCTGAAGCGCAAACTCTTCTTGGTGTTGCGCGAGAGTCCAGTAGTCTTTTATATTAATTGATGGTTCATCGGCTTGGTTGACAGATGTGCTTGCTACTGGAGATGAGCAATCTTGGATATTTATTTTAAAGGTACCTAAGCAGTGGAGCATTTTTTCTTGTTCAGATAATGTGGGTTTGCAAATAAATGTATTTGTTTCGATTAACTGGTTGTTACCCCGTTGCGATTTTATATTGATGCGATGATCAGTTGGGTATGATTTATTTGGACGTTTCAGATGAGATTTCCTGATTTTTCCTATCTTTGTTGAGAATTTTCCAGTATATGGTTTCCGCATCATTTTTCGTCTGGTTGCCTCAGGAATAAAATTATAACTTGTAGAGCTGGTTATTGGTGGTGGGTCTCCTGCAGGCTTTGATAATTTATTCGTTAGAAGAACTTCGCTAACGAGTAAGTTTGATATAGTTCGTTTACGCTTCACCGCATCAACTCTTGCTTGTTTTTTTTTATCTTGAGCTTCTTTATTAGCCCCAGCAGAGAGTAACTCTTTAACTTTTGGTAAATTTCCAGTTTCTGAAGCATTCAACAACTCTTCATCTAATTGTGTTTGGGTAAGTTGTGAATAATTAGAGGCTGTAGGCGTTGCAGTGGGGATTGAATCCATCGCATTCATAGAACTAGTGATCAAAAAAGAAATAATGATTGTTGTATAAACCGTTTTTATATCCATAGTCGATGTTGCCTTTAGAGGTTCATAAGGATGTGTTTTTATTTTACGCTTGCTATTAATAAAAGCAATTAAGATTTGTGTAGGTTTGGATAGTGTTTTATTCTGTATAATTTATCGTCAATCAAATTCGAGCATTTGGTATGTGCGGAAAATTTTGCAAAGTTCGAAATCGACTTGTAGGAGGGAACAGTGAAATCCTTGTTATAGATTTGATAATAAGGATCTGGAGGTTGTTTGTTGAGATTTAGGTTACTTTACGATTTTTTTTGTATTTTTTTCTCAATTTGTTCAAGTCGCTTTACACGCTCAGAAACTGGTGGGTGTGTTGAGAGCAATGCGCCTACTTTTTGGCCAAAGGTAGGGTAGGCGATAGACATCGAACCTAAATATGCCCAGTGCCAATTAAATAGCTTGAACGGAGATTTTTTGTTGAGTTCATGAATTTTTTCTAAAGCTGCTGCTAGCTCCATTGGTTCTCGCGTGATATATGCAGCACGTTGATCAGCCGAAAACTCGCGGGATCGAGAGATGCCAAAGCGAATCAAAAGGGCGGCAATGGGCATGATCATGGTGATAATGAATCTGCTGAAAGGATTAGTTTCGCGTGGGTTGTGCTCATATTTTAATCGATTACTGATGTAGCCAATGATGCTTGCAAGTATTGTGGCAATTGTACCGATTAGAATATCCCGATGTTTTATATGCGAAAGTTCATGCGCGATCACGCCACGTAATTCGGGTTCGCTTAGATTGTTTATTAGGCCTGCACTTAATGCAATAGCGCCATGCTTTGGATTTCTTCCGGTTGCAAATGCATTAGCTTGCGGTTTATTAATGATCCATAAGGAAGGCATTGGGAGATTCATTTTGTGGGCGAGTTCTTGTGTCGTCTCATATATCCAAGCATGCCCAAATTCTTTTAATGGTTTTGCGCGTGCCATGTTGAGCACTAATTTAGATGAGTTAAAATAGATAAAGGTATTCATTGCGGCGGCTATTCCAATTCCGAGATATAATCCAATATCAGGATCAATCGTATAGCTTAGCCAAACAAGCATGAGCGTTAAGATACTCAACAATGAAAAGGTTTTGATACCATTCCAAAACATTCGCTATTCCTCGTAGTCAAGTTCCCAGCTATCAATTACTACTTCTTCTTCAGATTTTTGATCAGTTGTTACCAAGGGTTGGTTTTGTTTTTTTATCATCATTAAATTCTGGAGTGATTCTCGTGCACCAGTTTGTGATGATTGTGCTTGTTCATCAAGCTGATCTTGTGTTTGATCAAACAGTTTGTTCATCTCGCCTTGGAGTTTGTTGATCTGTTTTTTTAGTTTTAGAATTTGATTAACGCCTGCAATATTTACCCCAAGTTTATTGGTGAGATAAATAATTTCTTCAAGCTTACTGATATCTTCTTCGGTAAACATGCGGGTGCCACCTGAAGAACGTTTTGGCGTGATTAAACCTTCTTTTTCATAGAGCCTGATAGTTTGCTGATGAACGGCAAACATTTGAGCGATTGCGGAGATGGAATAATATCCTTTTTTTCGTTTCATTGTGCGGGCTCCATGAACGCTTTTATTATCACCTTGAACTACAGGAAGTTACCATGCTTTATTTTTTTTTACACGTTAAATTTAACATTAATAATATCACCATCATGCATCTGATAGTCTTGTCCTTCAGTTCTAATTTTGCCGATTTCTTTCAATTTAGACTCACTTTTATGACCAGCTAAATCGGTGTAGTTAAATACCTCAGCGCAAATAAATCCTCGTTCTAAATCGGAATGGATTTTGCCTGCTGCTTGGCGCACGGTTAGTTCTTTTGGAATTGCCCATGCATGGATTTCTTTGGGGCCGCGGGTGAAGAAGGTCATTAGGCCAAGTGTGATGAAGCTTTTTCTGATTACTATATATAATCCTGGCTCGCTCATTCCCATAAGATCCATCATTTCTTGTGCATCTTCTTGCGGGATTTGTGCGATTTCACCTTCAATTTTTGCACTAATTGGCACTACAATTTCTTCACCAAATTTTTCTACCAGCGCATTGTAATGTGGGTTGTTTTTGTAGGCATCTCCATCAAGTTCGGTGTCTGGAATGTTTGAGATAATCAAAAATGGTTTAGCACTGATAAGAGGAATAGTTTCCACTTTGGCATCTGCAAGGAGTGCTCGAATTTTATTTGAATCAGTGTCATTAATAGCATCTATAATTTTTGATATTAGTTCTAATTCTGCTTGGAGTGTTTTTTTCTCTCCAGGATTGGCCGCATGTTTTTTTATCAGTTGCCCAATTTTTGTTTCTCGTTTTTCTAATCCTTCTAAATCTTTAAGCATTAATTCAGCAACGATGATTTCAAAATCAGCAATGGGATCAATAGCATCTTGTGTGGAGGTAACGTTTTCATCTTCAAAGCAACGAAGTACATGCAGTACAAGATCTACTTCTCGGATGGTTGATAAAAATTTATTACCCAATCCTTCTCCGGATGCAGCACCTTTTACGAGGCCAGCAATATCCTCAAATGTGACCGCAGTCGGTATAATTTTTTGAGAGTCATAAAAGTTTCTTAATGGTTGCAATCGTTCATCCGGCACTGTGGCAATAGCGATATGCGGTTCGATTGTGCAAAAAGGATAATTTTGTGCCGGCACTTTTGATTTAGTGAGTGCATTGAAAAGGGTTGATTTGCCAACGTTGGGAAGGCCAACAAGGCCTGCTTTAAAACTCATTTTTTTGATTTCCTAAAATTCATAATTTCTATCGTAAGTTGTATGTATTATACCATATTCTTATAAGAAACGGTATGAGAAATTACGCAGACTTTGGGGAGAAAAGGGTGATGATACCATTGATGAATCGCGTACGTTGATCAATTTCAAGATGATTACTATTCGCAGAATCGGCGATAATAAATTGTGTGTGTGTTGGACTGGTTTTATTTATAACTACCGCCCAATAGTGGCCTTGTTTGCCGGGAGTTATTTGGGCAACGATCAGCGCATAAATAAATTGTTCTTTTGTTTGATAGTCGGTGATAGCTTTTTTTATATCCGGATGAATCACAAAAAAATCTTTAAGTGAGAATTGTGCAGATGATTTTAGCGATTGTTTTGAAGAATCATCGCAGGTGATGCTGATTGTGTTTAAGTGACCAAAAAGATTGTTTAAATCTTTTGGTGGTTGCACAATTATTTTTTGAACATCATTAAGACTCAGTAAAACATCTAGCCCTTCTTGGTCCACCCACTTATTGCTACCGGTTGCCAAAAGGAAATCGATAACCGATTTTTTATTATTGTTTTTAAGTATATGTTTTGCATCACCAGATTTTAGGTAGTTAGTAATCATGATGCTATTATAAATTGAAAGAGGGCCACATGCAGCAGAGCCATTTTCTTTTAAGCTTGCTTGATCGGTTGTTTTAATTTGTACTATTTCAATCGTGCTGGTTTCGCTTTTGATAGTCTGAAGATATTTGCCACCAAGCTTAAGTAGTTCATTTTGCGTATCAGAAACAGAGAGCGTCTGCCCGTTGTTTTTCATCGGCAGCTTTGAGCTTTTAATCACTGGAGTAGGTTCTGTTGATGAAGATGGGACTGGATTTTCTGAGCTGCTCGGCGCTGGTTGCTCTTGGGATTGTAGATGAATAGCTACCTCTATTGATTCATTTAATGCGAAGAGAAGTAGGTTTTTATGAAACTCATTGCATGCGTCATCATCGCATCGCATTAATAGAAGAGCGTGAGGTATTACATCGCATGGGGCGAGCGTAGCGATATTGAAGTGTAATAGTTCTGTCAGCAGTGCATTGATTGCATCGTCTTTTGAAAGTATATCATGGAGTGCAGCATGCAAAATATTGGGGGAGTTTAAAAATCCACCCAAAGCAATGCTCATAAAGAATGTGCTGATATAGTTTTTCATGCTTTTACCCCTTATATAACCTTTTTATAGTATACATTATTGAAAGGTATTTTCAAACTGCATCCTTTTCGGTTGTTTTCAAGGTAAAAAAGGTCTGTTTTAGATGGAGATATTGGGGGTAAAAGATTGATCTATAAGGTGCATTCGCCATGTCTCTCAAGGAATGTTTCATTTTTTTCTTGCATTTATAATGATCAGGGGGGTATATTTCCTGTTAAGTGTGATAATTTTTTTTTCAAAGGAGAGAGTTTATGAAAAAATCTTGGGGTGTTATTGACACCGTAGCTTGCCTCATCACGGCATTAGCAGCGCTTCACATTGGTTTAGTTGGCGGTTTTGGGATTGATTTACTTCACGGCCCACTAATCCAAGCAAAATTACATACGCTTATTCGTCCACTCGATATTATCGTTGGACTAGCTGGTCTATACAGCTTAGTGATGTTTTTCGTATGCCTTTTTGGTGGCGATGATCACTAAAACTGCGTAAAAGCATTTTTAAAGGACTCCTTATGGGGTCCTTTTTTTTTATTTAATTATTACTTCTCCAAGTTCTTATACCAGTCAAGAAAGTATTTTCAATTCCTCAAAACTCTTTATTTTCAAATTAGAAATTATGTATTCTATAAAGAAGAAATTAAGGAGGGCAAAATGAATAATCAGCGTTTGGTAATTGTGTTAGTTGGTCTATGTGTATCTGTATTCAGTACTGTTGCGCGTATGGATTTAGCGTTTATTTATAATAAAAGTAGTTCTCCTTATCGGCTAGCGGGCGGTACTATTATTCGGCCGTATTCATTTTATTCTTTAAAAAATAAGCGATTATTTGCTCAGAAGTTGAGTCAGGTTGGATTTGTAGGAGATAAAGCTATTCAATCAATATCTTTTCTGCCTATCGGCGTTTGCCAAAAACAATGTGTACTCGGGCAAGATTTAGAGTATCAATACGGGGGTGTTATCTTTGGTGCTCAAAAGTTGGTCGATTCTTGCAAAGGATTTGTGATGATGATTGAGCAGGCAACTAAAAGATCAGTTGTGCCGGTTTCTTTGTGTAAAACAGCGAACATGAAGGGCGAAGTAGGATTGAATATTTTTGATGATCATGTTGAAATTGTACCGGTAAAAAATGTTTTCAATATTAAGATTGAACAGTAGGTGGAGTGGTGAAGTGGAGTCGAAGAAGTCTTTTAGTGTTGTGTGTTAGTGTTTTATTTTTTGTAGGAAGAAATCAATTTCATGCAAGTTTGCTTGGTTTGTCGAAGTTGATTTCATTGGATCTTTCAGACAGTAATTTAACTGAGATTCCATCAAAAGTATTAAATATAGTTTCTTTAGAGTATTTAAATCTTGCTAAAAATAAAAATCTTAAACAATTACCCGATCGTTTTATAGATTTAAAGAATCTTAAAGAGCTTAATATCATACATACACCTATTCAGATTGCTGCGGATGCGGAATGGCAAAATTATCGTTGGATTCTTAATGGTGAACCGGTTCGTCCAACTTTCCCAGAAATTTTGTTGAAAATGCCAAAATTGAAAAAACTATGGATTAGTAGATTTGCTGACTATTTTTCAGATGCTCAACTTGATCTTATTATTAAGAAAAAATTGGATGTGCGCAATGCAGATGGGGATACGCTTATGATGTATGCTGCTGGAAATCATAACATTGATCTTTTGAGTAAGCTCATACCTGCCTATCCATGGATGTTAAATCTGCTAGTAGCAAATGTGACTCCATTGATAATGGCGTTGCGTGGAACTAGGGTTGTTCCGGAGCTAACTGAGGATAGTTTTGATACGGTAAAATATCTTTTGAGTCATCGAGCTGATCCAAATTTGGGTGCGCCCTTAGTTGAGTTGGCAGCAGGTGTGCCATCGGAGTTGAGGCTAAAAATATTTAGGTTGCTTTTGAAAAAGGGGGCAAAAATTAATCAAGTGGATAGCTTTGGTAATACGGTATTGATTCAAGTGGCTAATTGGGGAAATAAAGATTTAGTAACTCAAGCACTCTTGGGTGGTGTGAAGGTTGATGCGCATAATAAGTTTGGCGAAACAGCGTTGAGTAAGTTGTTGCGATCTGATCATGGCACTTTAGCTGATCGTAAAGCTTTAGTTGATTTGTTGTTAAGTAAAGGTGCTAAGGCTCGAGAGCAAGATATACGCTATGTTTTTGATAAATTTTTTGAGAGTGTAAAATTGGCTCAACTGAACCGTAGTCGCTTTGTATCGTATGGAAAAACAGCTGAACAGTTAGAAGATATTAAATTGGCACCAGCTGTATATAAAAGTATTCTTTCGAAGTTGAGCAGTGATCACCAAGCATATGTGGGTACTCTTGTCAGTACTATAGAAAAGTCTCTAATTGTTTCTTTGTCTAGGCTTGTCGTTGAATATGAGATGGTAAAAAAGGTAACGATTCCTGGGAGTACTCATCGTCAGCGACAGGAGCTGGCGAGGAAAGTATCTGCTGCAGAGAGTAGGGTTGATTCCGTGAAAGAAGTTATTAAGCGTTTAAATGCATTGAAGTCTGAACTTGCGATAGAACATGGTGCTTTTTCTACTTTAGTTTTGCAAAATAACAATGTTAAGACGTAGGATCAAGTAATCAATTTAGGTAGTTCTTTTAGTGCCTGCTCAAAGGGTATTGCGGTAATATCTCCATGTTTCACTGCTGCTGGCACAAGAATTAGCTATAAAAATCAAGAAAATGTTGAAATATGAGCTTTTTATTTGCAGATTTCCATGTTGTGTGCTCTTAGAATGGAAGGATTGCTAATTATAAGCATCTTTACGGTGTTTGATGGCGGTGACAATCACACGATTTTTTGGAGTTTGGATAATATAGATTACTCGATAATTGCCCACACGTAGTCGGCGAGATCCTTTAAGGCTGTGACTAAGTGGTTTACCAAATTGCAATGGATCGATGGTGAGCTTTTTTTCAATTATTT
>SDBT01010702.1_pt1 | contig 14786 bp, 11 predicted proteins | sample 2277101 | NCBI WGS metagenome assembly SDBT01 (sample SAMN10404973, study PRJNA504765) | marine sediment metagenome | isolation source: marine sediment core GS10_PC15, 103 cmbsf | place: Arctic Ocean: Southern Knipovich Ridge | collected 2010
GTAGCCCCCTCGTCGTTGGTTGAACCAGGGGTTGAGGTGCCCAAAGAACTCAAAGTGGAAGAGATAGCCGAAATCGTTACCTTTTTTGCCGAAGCGGCACTCAGCGCCAAGAAGGCCGGGTTCAATGGTGTGGAAATCCACGGGGCACATGGCTACCTCATTGACCAATTCCTGTCCCGTTCTTCGAACAAGAGGCAGGATGACTATGGAGGTGACTTGAGAAACCGGGCGCGATTCCTTGTTGAAGTGATAAAGGCTGTTAAGGAAGTAGTAGGAGAGGATTATCCCGTCTGGTGCCGGATTAATGCCAAGGAATATGGAGTAGAGGAAGGGACAACTCTGGAGGAGGCACAGGAGACAGCTCGCATGGCTCAGGAGGCTGGCGCTGATGCCATCCACGTGTCTGCCTTCGGACCAACTGCGCCGAATAACATTATCACTGCTACCTTTCTCCCTGCGGTAATTGCAGACTTGGCCGAAGGGGTCAAGAAAGTAGTTACCGTTCCCGTAATCGCCGTCGGCAGGATCACCGCCGAAGCAGGCGAAAGAATTCTGGCGGAAGGCAAGGCAGACCTTATCGCTATCGGAAAAGGGCTCCTGGCTGACCCGGAGATTCCCAACAAAGTAGCCTCCGGCAGACCGGAGGACATCCGGCCATGTATAGTCTGCATGGGGTGCAGAGATGACCTCGTTTCTCCTAACGTGGAAGGTATAGGCTGTCAGGTAAATGTTGCTTTGGGAAAAGAGGAGGAGTCTAAAATTACCCCGGCAAAAAGCCCAAAGAAAGTCCTTGTCGTCGGCGGAGGCCCGGCTGGTATGGAAGCCGCCAGAGTAGCCGCGCTAAGGGGACACCAGGTAACTCTCTACGAAAAGAGTTCCAGACTAGGGGGGCAGTTACTTCAGGCAGCCGTCCCACCGTACAAAGACAGAATCGGACCCCTGACCGGATACCTAGAAACCCAGGTTAGAAAACTTGGCGTTAAAATCCAACTGGGCACAAAAGCAACAGCATCGCTGGTCGAGCAGCTTAATCCTGAGGTGCTCATCCTGGCCACCGGAGTAACTACCTTCACCCCAAATATTCCAGGGCTGAACAAAGCCCACGTAGTTCAGGCGGAGGATGTTCTTTCTGGAAAGGCGGAGGTGGGAGATAGAGTTGTAGTGATTGGGGGAGAGCTTGTGGGCTGCGAGACAGCGGAGTTTCTCGCCGATAAAGGAAAGAGGGTTACCGTCACGCGAAGAGGGCCGGAAATGGCCCTGAGAGTGGGGGCTGTCCTTAGACCGTTCTTCCTTAAGAAGCTTCTGGGAAAGGGCGTCACCATGCTCCCCGAGATTAAATACAACGAAATTACCACTGAGGGTCTTGTAGTCACGACTAAAGAAGGAGAAAGCAAAACCATTGAAGCCGATACTATCGTTCTCGCCGCGGGGGCAATCCCAAACAGCGAGCTTCATAAAGAGCTTAAGGGAAAGGTGCCTGAGATTCATCTCATCGGCGACTGTGTCGAACCACGGACAATACGCGATGCCATTGCTGACGGCTTTCGTATCGCCCGCCAGATCTGACCGTCAAGAATCACTGCATGAAAGCCTGCACAAAGTAACGGCTTGTTATCATCAAGCTTCTTGAAGAATCACGACCACTTCTCAAATGTGCTACCAGTTAGCTAAATCAATAAAGTTTTGTAGACTATTGACAGGACTAGGTTGGTGAACTATAGTGTCTATTACTGAGTTGTGTCCATAATGCGGACAGGGTATATTGTAAATCGTCAGCAAAAATGGCACAGTTTTGGGGCTTAAATTAACGGACACAAATCTACAAGCTAGTAAGAAGCAAGAGAAGAGAGACTGGGAAGATGGTTTGGTACGCTATAGATTAATGTCTCCAATTGCTAACATCAGATTTCTATTCCACCGGTTCCGTTTCTATAATCTTAGCTATGATGTTCATCCAAGCCACCAAGCTGGACATCCGTTAACTAGGGCACGGATGTACTAAGTGCCTGTATTTAGAGTACTAAATGAACTACAAGATTGATGGCTAGACATCAACCCGCAGAAATGCTAGAATAACCCACTAGATGATTTTTACCAATTGATATCTTTTGTTATTTCCCTTTTTTTGGTAACGTTTTCTTGAAGTAATAGTGCTACTTCTGAAAACAACAAACGTGAGACACTTCGTGAACTTGACAAGGACTATAAACTTTTTGTAAGATATTCTTTATCATATTCCAGAGTGCAAAAGGGTAAATATCATTAGCTACCCGACCATGCCGTCGGTAAGGCAGAGAGGCACATATTGAGTTCTTATCCAGAGCTACAGGGGAAAAAAGCAATAGTGACCGGCGCTACGGCTGGAATTGGCAAAGGTATTGCTTTATCTCTCGGGAAAGAAGGGGTCCATGTAGCCCTGGTAGGCAGGAATCAGGAACGAGGTAAGGCGGTGGAAAACACGCTCGGAGAACTAGGAACACAATCTTTCTTCGTCCCCTGTGATGTCAGATATCCTGAAGAGCTGGAGGCAGCGCATGTTGATATTGTGCGCCGCTTTGGAAAGGTAGACATTCTGGTGAACTGTGCCGGAATCGTTGGCCGGCATATCAAGGTAAGTGAATACTCCGTAGCTGAATGGGATGATAACCTTAACTCGAACCTACGTAGTGCCTTTTTGTTTACCAAACTGGTGTTACCTGGAATGGTGGAACAAAAATGGGGAAGAATTGTCAACATCTCCTCGGCAGTCGCCCAAGGTGTCCACTATTTCACCTCGGCTATCTATGCAGCGTCGAAGGCAGGCATGCTGGGGTTTACCCGCCATGTAGCCATGGAAACAGCCGCGCATGGTGTTACGGTAAATGCAACCACTCCCACACTCACGCGTAGTGAAAGAATAGAAAACATGATGACTCCTGAGCAGATCACCAACGTTGTCAAGAACATTCCCATGGGTAGAATATCTGAGATCGAGGAGCAAGCCTCGGTCGTTGTTTTTCTCTGCTCGGACAGGGCCTCCTTCATTACTGGGGCCACAATCAACGTGTCGGGCGGTGTAATATTTAACTAAATTAAGGAGGTCAAGGTTATGTGACAAGGCACAACAAACCTGGTTATAGATTTGAAACAAAATTAAAAAGGAGAAAAAGATGCGTAAAATATTTATTGCAGTAGCGGCACTGGTAATAATATCTTTTATTGCTGCTAGTTGTGCTCAGCCAACGCCAGCACCAGCACCAGCACCAGCACCAGCACCAGCGCCCGCACCAGCACCTAAACCCGCACCGGCGCCAGCACCTAAACCTTCGCCCGCGCCAGCACCCAAACCAGCGCCAGCGCCAGCACCCAAACCAGCGCCAGCGCCAGCACCAGAAATACCAACCATGAAGTTGCGACTGTCTTCCCCCCATGGACCACCGGCGGTAAACGTTGACGCTAGGGGAACGAGGCGCGTCATGGATGAAATAACCGAGCGGACCGGAGGCAAGATAACTTTTGAAACCTTCTGGGGAGGGGCGTTATCTGGGCCCTTTGACACCTTTGATTTACTGGAAGAGGGCATAATTGATCTTGCTCACACGATGCCATGGTATCTGGAAAGCAAGTTCCCCCTGGCCAACTATGAGTTCACCTTTCCTCTTTTTACCGAGGACCCGGCACTCGTAGGACCAGCAAAGCACCAGCTTGTCAAAGAAATCCCGGCATTTCAGGAGATGTGGGCTCAGTATAATATGAGGAATATCTACGCTTGGCCAAGTATGAGCTACGGATGGAATAGCGTGGAGCCACTAACAAAGTTAGAGGACTTCAACGGAAGGAAATTCACCGCGGCTTCCCGCTGGCAGAGCAAATGGATGGAGGCCGCCGGGCTGACCATGATCGGTGCCTCCGTAGCTGACGTCTACGAGTTGCATCAGACTGGTGTTGCCGAAGGGAATGTACTGCCTATTGGTTTGAATCTCGGATTGAAGGTGTACGAGGTTGCTCCTTATTACCTGCATGGTTACGGTTCCTATGCCTACGCAACGCTTATAGCTAACTTAGATACATGGAATGAGCTTGGTCCTGAAGTTCAGAAAATCTTCGAGGAAGTTAGTGAGGAAGCTATGGTGTGGTTCCCGCCTACGCTGCTTGAGGAAGAAGCTAGACTCAGGGGCATTATGGAGGAACAAGGGGTGACCTTCAGCTTTATGGGGCCGGAATTCCGTCAAGCCTGGTTAGACATTATTCCGGATGTACCCGCCATCTGGGCTGCCGAAGTCACGGAGGCCGGATGGCCGGGCTGGGAGATAGTGGACCGCTGGCAGGAAATCCTAGCCGATATGGGATACACCGCTCCACGCCAATGGGGCGTAAGGTAAGTTCCACCACCAGCTAAACAACCAAGGTGCTTTGTGGGGCCGGTCGCCAAGACCGGAACCATTACATTCTGGCGATGATGCGGCCGGCCCCCTTGAGCACTCTAACAGAGGTAGTAATCTATTGAAATGACGTCCCCCTGAGTTCAGGGCAATAAGCAGAAAGGTAACTGTAATGACGGAAGGCGGAATAAAATTAGCCAAAGTTGATGCTATTATCCAGAGGGGGGGTTCTATCCTGAGTGTTATTTCTGGTATTACTCTTATTGGGTTAGCATCTTTGATTTTTTTGGAGGTATTTTTACGGTTTCTATTCAATAGGCCAATAGCTGGTGTTGTAGAGATGGGTGCGTTGCTGCTGGCCTACATTATCTTCTTCCCCCAGGCTTATACTTTAGCTACCGGAGGTCATGTCCAGATGACCCTGGTCACCGGCCGGATGTCCCCCCGGGCTCAATTGATAAGCCAGATTATCACCAGTCTATTTGGTTTTCTTCTCCTCTCCGTACTTACCTATAAGAGCGGACTTTACTTCTGGGACTCCTTTGTGATTAGAGAGAAAATGAGGGCCGTTATTAACTTACCTTGGTATGTAGGTAAGTTTGCTATGCCCGTAGGCTTATTCTTTTTTGCCCTTCAGTTCTTAAGTATGTTATTGCTGGACCTGTATAAATTAGTGCGGAAAAAGGAAGTTCCTAGAATTTCCAGGTATGAGGCGGCGCCTGGTGGCGTGTAAATTATTGCGTAAAAGAGGTAATCATCAGTGGAACCTTTAACAATTGGTATTCTTGGACTAGTGATTTTGTTTGTTTTGCTCGCCATCGGTATTCACATAGGGATAGTACTGATAGGGGTTGGGTTCATCGGTGTTCTAATCATCATGGACTTCGAGGCAGCAGTTACAGTAGCGGTTTCCACCATTTTCCACCAAGCCACTTTTTCCCCTTTAGTGATAATACCCCTGTTCACTTTCATGGGGTTGCTGGCCGCCTCCGCCGGGATAAGCGCCAATATCTATAAGGCGCTAAGCCTGTGGATGGGGAAATTCAAAGAAGGTCTAGGTATCGCCACGGTATTTAGCTGTGCCGCCTTTGGCACCATTACTGGCTCGGCTCTGGTTTGCGCCGCGGTCTTCGCCAAGGTAAGCGCTCCTGAGATGAGAAAACAGGGATACGACAAAAGGTTGGCTTATGGTATCTGCGCCTCTGCCGGGACCATCGGCATGCTGATTCCACCAAGTATATTTATGGTTATCTGGGCTCTACTTACTGAGGAATCTGTGGGCAGACTCCTCATTGCCGGCATAGGACCGGGTTTGATATTGGTAGTGCTTTTCAGTTTGGGAATCATTGTAATGGGACGATTACGGCCTGCCCTGGTTGGTTCCACTTCGAAAATATCGGTGACATGGTGGGAGCGATTTGCTGCCATCAGATTATTTTGGCCTGTTGCTGTTATTGCTTCGATAATGCTGGGGGGAATTTTCTTTGGAGTTTTTAGCCCTACTGAAGCCAGTGCCATCGCTGCTATAGTAGTGCTTGTTATGACCATTATCATCACGGGCAAAGAGCGCTGGAGCGCGGTGAAAAACGGCCTCCGTGAAACGGCTACCGTTACCGCAATGATATTCCTTATCCTTGTCGGTGCCCTGGTGCTTTCCCGCTTCTTCTCGCTTGCCGGTGTGACCAATGCTGCATTGGGGTTCATCCTGGACTTGAATCTATCCCCGGTGGTTTTTGTACTGGTAATGGCGGGTGTTTATATAATCATGGGAATGTTCCTGGATGGTATTTCCATGATGGCTATTACTCTCCCCGTGATTTATCCCGCGGTTTTAGCCATGGGTATCCACCCCATCTGGTTTGCTATGGTATCTATCACCGCCATACAATTGGGGGGAATCACTCCGCCGGTGGGCCTGCTTTGCTATACGGTAAAGGGGGTTGCCGAACCTGATGTTAGTCTAGAGGATATCTTCGTAGGGACTTTCCCGTTCTTCTTTTTCTGGGTTCTTGCTATCGGCATCATGATTGCCTTTCCAAGCCTTACCACAATTCTTCCCAACCTGATGTGGAAATAATATATAAACCAAGATTTCAAAATCTAAAGCAAAAAAATTAAGGTAAGAAGGAGATAATGCTATGGATTCTATGACAGTAGATAATGATTTTTTCCCGCCGTTTTCCAAGCAGGAAATGGAGCGGAGACACCGCAACGTTCGAGAATTCATGAAAAAAGACGGCCTGGATTGCTTAGTCGTCTACGGTGCCTACTCTATGACAGGCAACGATACGGGCCACGTTAATGCCATGTATCTGGCAAACTACGCTGGTGCCATCCAGACCTATATTGTTTTCCCTTTGAATGATGAACCAACTTTATTGGTCTCTTTTGCCTATCATATACCGAATGCCAAGGAACTTTCCGTCATCAAGGATATCCGCTGTCCCGGATTCGACATCCAGAAAGGCGTTGGGGAAAGGCTAAAGGAATTAGGTCTTGAAAAGGGTAATATCGGCATAGTCGGTCCCGCTGGTTTTTGGTTCAATATCTCACTGCCGGTTGAACATCACAATTATCTTACCACGACATTTCCTCAAGCCAATTTCAAAGTGGTGACCAGAGACTTTATCAACTTAACCCTGGTTAAGAGTGAGGAAGAAATAAGACACCTGGAGAGGGGCGCAGTGATGACAGATTTGGCACAAGAGGCGGTCTTCCTCGCCACCAAGCCCGGTGTCAGACACTCAGACCTTCGCAAAATTATCGCGGATGTAGCCAATGACTGCGGAGGACACTTCCCCTTCTCTCACGTAAGCTCCACCCCAATGGCAAACCCGCAGCAATTTTACCCCGACTTTTTTCCAACCCACCGGGCGGTGCAGGCTGGTGACGTTGTGATGACAGAAATTAGCATAGGAGAGGGAATTTATTTCGGCAAAATCTTCGGGACATATTTCGTGGGAGAGCCCACCAAGGAATATCAAAAACTCTTTGAAGTGGCTTCCTCCGTCCACGACAAAACTCTCAAGGAGCTGAAGCCGGGTAGCACCGGACGCGATGTTCAAAAACTGGCGCAACCTATCGCGGAGGCCGGCTATACCACCGGTATCGTTTTAATCGGCGGATGGAGCACCTATAACCATCCCCCATATGTCGGGCAGGTAGAGGGTGCTTTCGGCGGTCTTCAGGACCCAGCCCTGCTGGATTATGTCTTCCGGACAGGAGAATGCATAGGAATTATGTCCTACCCCTGCACCCGTGATTTCAAGAAAGGGGTGTGGGTTGGAACCACCTGTGTGTTTACCGAAGACAGGTTAAGGCCCCTGCACAAGTATCCGGCGAGTGAACTTAGAGTGATAGAAGTATAGTCCACGTATTTTTCTCACAGGAAAACGGTAGGTCTCTTACAACTATAAATATCAGAAAATAGCGCCTCCCGAAGGAGGCAGAATAAGTGGTAAGTTTTTAACCTGCGGAAGAGCAGCATACGATAAAGAAAGCCGAAGAGGACAGGAGAGAATAGATGCAGGAACTGGATCAAGACTTGGTAAAACTCCCGCCGCCAAAAACGCAGGGAGGACCCGGTATTTACAGTTGTTTGAAGGACAGACGCTCATTCAGACACTATCTGAGTAAGCCTATCAGTTTCGAGGACCTTTCCCAGCTTCTATGGTGTGCGGATGGAGTCAGCGATGAGGAGTCCAAATATCGCACCGCTCCCTCGGCTTTCGCTGCTTTCCCTATGGAAGTACATGTAATCACCAAAGAAGGCTTTTACCGCTACAACCCGGAGGAACATAGCCTCGAGAGAAGATTTAAGGACAACGCGCTGCGGGAGATGGCTAAAGAAAGAGCGGCCATTTCATACACCATGTCAGCACCTGTGGTGGTGATGATTTCGTCCGTGATTGACAGATTCAGAAAGTGGATACTGCCGCCAGACCATGGAGGACCATTTCTACCAAAAGACTGGCATGCTTACGCTAGCGTATCTTTGATATTGGAAGCGGCTCATATCTGCGAAAATCTTCTCGTAGCCGCCGCCGGCTTGGGGATGAGTGGGGTTCCAGTATGCAACTTTAGCCGAGACAGACTGAGGAAGATACTGCGACTGGAGCAGGAACCTTTCTCTATCTCCGATATCCATTATCTAATCCCAATTGCGTATCCGGATCTGAATAGAGCCAAAGTCCTTGATAACGATTGGGAACATGTGAAAAAGATGTCTATCCCCGAGTATCCGAAATATTTTGTCGAAGAAGGCGAAGAACCCTACGTGTTATGAGAGGGTACCGATAGATATTATAAGTGTGCTATAATCATATATGAATATTGTCTGGAAGGAGATAGAATTTAAATGGTTGATTTCCGATTGACGGAAGAACAACTAGCTCTTCAAAGACTTGCTCGTGATTTTGCCGAGAAAGAAATTAAGCCAGTGGCAGCTGAATTAGATGCCAAACCAGACCCGAAAGATTGCTTCAGTTGGGATTTGGTAAAGAAGATGTCTAAGCTGGGATTCCGCACACTACCCATTTCAGTTAAGTATGGAGGTGGGGGAGTTGAGGATTGCCTAACCAACTGCATCATAGCCGAGGAACTATCTGTGGCAGACCCCGGCATCACCGCGGCGGTTATGCTGAGCGGGCTTAAGATGGCCCATCTATTAGAGGCGGGCACAGAAGAACAGCGCCAAAAATATCTGCCACCATTCTGCGCTGATGATGAATGGTTAACCGCTAACTCTATTACCGAGCCAGATTCCGGGGTCGATGACATCCTGCCCTACGATGCCCCTGGCGCTGGTCTAAAAACAAGCGTGCGCAAGGATGGTGACTACTACATCATAAACGGGCGTAAACGCTTCATCCAGAACGCTGTTATCGGTAAACTTGACTTTCTCTTTGCTCGGACAGACCTAACCGTAGGAGTTTCCAAAGGGGTTACCTGTTTCATTGTTCCTTCCGATACGCCAGGATATTCCCCCGGGGCTGTGGATAATAAGCTGGGGGGAAGGCTCGCATTAAATGGTGATGTATTCTTCGATGATCTCCGCGTCCACAAAAGTCAAATGCTGGGTGAGTGGAATAAAGGAACTGCCCTGTTCAGAGCAATGCTGTTTCACGGGGATAACCTGATAAATGCCGCGCGTATGGTAGGTGTTGCCCGCGCCACCTATGAAGAGTCGGTTGCCTATGCCAAGGACCGCATTCAGGGAGGAAAGCCTATCATCCAGCACCAGGCGGTTGCCCTGGACCTGGCAGATATGTTCATGGAAATCGAGGCGGCAAGAGCTTTCCTGTGGTATGCCGTCTGGCGCGTGGACAATCAGGATACCGTTCCCTTTGATGCCAAGTACGGAACTATGGCCAGTGTTCTCTGTCATGAACTGGCAGTTCGAATTCCTGTGAAAGCCCTGCCGATGTGGGGTGGCAGTGGAATTCAAATGGAGGTGCTTATCCAAAAGCATCTGCGGGATGGTGCCGGCTTTTTACACGCTGATGCTGGTGTCCATGCCAAGCGTCTTATTACTGCATCGCTTATGTAATATATATTCATCAGGCACTTTGCGTTCTATTGATTAATTAAATATAGTGCCCCGGTCATAGCTGGCTAGTGTCTGTGGATAGTTCACTACCAATTCGGAAACATGAAGAAGGGAGAGAAATAATGGTCAAAACTCCTAAGATAACTGTGGATAAAGTGCGGTGTATTGCCTGCTATTCCTGTGAAGTTGCTTGCAAGCAGGAGCACGACCTGCCGGTAGGGCCCAGATGGATTACCGTCGAGACCGTTGGCCCAAGGATGGTCGGGCAGTCTCTGCGTATGGATTTTGTCCCCATGTTATGTATGCACTGCGGTGACCCTGCCTGCATGAATGCCTGTCCTGAAAACGCCATATACAAACGTGAGGATGGGATAATACTCATTGATGAAGATGCCTGCACCGGCTGCAAATTATGTATTGATGCCTGTCCGGTAGGAGCAATGCAGTATCTCCCTGAAAAAGGACTTGCGAGTAAATGCACGTATTGCGTGGAGCGCATTGATGAGGGAAAGCTACCGAGCTGTGTGCTCAATTGTCCGACTTATGCCCTGCAGTTTGGCAACATTAACGAAGGCACCCGTACCATACGCAAGAAGCGAGCCGAGCGAATAGCACGTGAAGCCTCATATACTTAGCGTTTAATATATTACATAGATTATAACATGGGTGGGACTTCTAATTCTGTGGTTATTACGGATCATATATGGTACCGTTTAGATTATTATTTTGACAACGATTCTGTAAGTTCTAATTTGAAGATACAGGATATAGCTGCCGATACTACTATACATGATGTAGATTTTGGTGTTTATTCTATGTTTAATGGATTAACCGAGAGCGATAAATTTTATGTTAGTTCTGGTAAATCTACCATGTTCGATTTGGGTTTATTTGGTGATACTCTGGATAATTTAGGGATAGGAATAACAGATCCGTTGTTTGTTCATAGATATAGTAAGAGTGTGCACTGGACACAACAGAAATATTCGTCAGATTTACACAGGGTTCGTTTAATCTTAAAAGATAATATTCCTGCTATAGTTATATATGATGGAAAAGATGACGAGGGAAATTTTTTACAAAACAGAAGAGAAGAAGTAAATCATAGATTAGTATATAAGAAGTACGAAAATATATCATATAGTGATTGGATATGGGACGGCACGAAGGTTATCCTTGTCGGTTATCTTGAAAACGTAAAGGAAGTTGGAGATGATCTATATGTTTTACCTATGTCAGAGGATAATGTCAGGGTATACTATAGTGAACTGGATGATAAGATCCACGTGAGAGATGGTTTATTCAGGGGTGATACATATGAATTAGGTGTGAATGATGATCTATATTATATCCCTGAATATTCAAAGATGCCATTTGCTTCTGATGATCAGACTGCGTTTAGACCTTACTTTATTAAAGCTGTCAAGGAACGTGCAAATCTTATAACTCCGTATAGGATTCAGATAAGTACATTCTTTGTATATGAAGGAGACTATCCAGAGTATGTTGTTCCTAATGCATACGAGATCTACAGATACTATGATAAGAATGGTGATCTCCAGACAGGTAAGATCGCGGAAAGAATAAGTTTCCAGACTGCACGTGGAATAAACATATATAAGAATGGTCAACTTCTAGATAACTCTGAGATCGTCAATTATAACATGTATCGTGGATACATAGATTTCAGGAACAAGTTTAATGCTGATGATAAGATAGAAGTTACATATATAAAGAAGATGTCAGATTTTATACTTACCTTTCCTAGTATAAGTCCAATATTAGAGGAAGGGAAAAATTTTAGATTATATATGAGACCATATTATCCTAACTATAGCTTCTATAATCCTGATGATACACAAGAAGAAAGATTGTGCTATAGATTACTTGAAGATGGAGAACCGGTTGGTAACTATGTGAGTTGTTTGACTGGATTAAACATAAATCAAAATTCTATAGATAAACATGAGGACAGAATTATAAAATTAGCTGATGTGGCTGTTATAACAGATAGAGCATTTGAAGATATACGTGAAAGAGGTGGAGGTATAAAGGAGAACCCGGTAAAAGACAGTTACAAGAAATGGCCGGCATTCTTGGATATAGGATATGGAGTCGATGGAAAGGTACTATATAAGAGTATCATATTTATAAAGGTCCCTATCGCTGTGAAAGAAGATATGAAATCAAAGTATTTCTTTGGAGATGAGAAGGATACTGTTATCTATATAAAGAAAACCATAGAGGAGTATATTGGATCAGGGATATTTTATGTGCTCATAGACGAAAACAATCGTCTGTGGGATGAACCTTATCCTTCTTCAATAACAATTAAAAAATGAAAATTTTAGACAGGATTAAAAGCGTATTCAACGACAAACAGAAAACACAGTTGGAAGAGCTACTCTTCAAGAAGATAGGTGAGGGCAAGATGCCCTGGAAAGATGTTTACACCGAAACTCTTATGAAGAGGCTTCCTAATCTGGTAGATGGTGTTAAGTTGAATCGTATGCCTTATAAGAACAAGATAGATGAGAACAGGCTCAATGATCAATTGGAAGATATCGAGATTACTGCTATATCTTTGGCTGCTGAGTCTGAGGAGTTAGGCCGTACTTTGAATACACACGAGATGTTTAGGAAAGATAATGTTAAGTCATTTTTTAATATCGCACGTGAATATGTTGACATGGTAAATAATGAAGTCAAGGATTATAGAACAAACAATATAACTGTGCAGAATGGTATTGTAGAACTGATACCGTCACAGATAGTAGATTTCAAGATAAAGACTGTGGATGTAGAATATTTCCCTGGTCATATGAAAGAAAGACGCGGCAACGATCCTAATCCTATAAATATTTCACCGGGAACTGATGATGGTTATTGGCTCTCTGAAATCTTAACCAATAGAAAGGGTGGGGTGGGTGCTAAGGTCACTATAGGATTTAATGGTAATATAAACTTCAATAAACTGGTCTTGAATATGTCTGGTAAATATCCTGTTACCATAGAAACTCTCGAAATAAAACAAGGAGTCAACTGGGTGTCTATTCCATTTATAGGTGAGAACACTGAGAAGTTCACTCAATTAGTTGTCACGGATTCAAATGGTGATAGTACAACATATCAGAGTGAATACGTGAGGATAACATTCATCCAGCAGAAACCTGATTTTATTTGGGAGACAAGAATAGATAATGAGGACGAAGTATTGAAGAACACAGCTGAAGAAAAAGATAAGATAGTAGATGATCTAATATATACTGACAAATTCGAGTTAGTTGGGGAACAAACACTTAATAACATGTTTAGTTATATCTTTGGATTGTATTTTGTCAGAGTCATGCTTCAGACGTATTCGCGTGAATTAACTGGTAACTTCTACAGTAGGAAATTTACCAAGGATAATAGTTTCAGGTATATAACTATAAATTCTCAGGAATACAAACCGAGTCCGTTCAATGTAGAGTATAAGATCATTCAACACGATGGTTCATTTGCAAGCGTAGATAGTCTTACAGGGAATATAGAACCCGATACAAAGTTGGAACTATTAGATGTATATAGTGCTAATGATATAAGGTCGGGATTAACAGGCAATACGATGAAGCTTGAATTCTATCCTATTACAGATAGTTTTCTATGTAAGGTTAATGGTGTAAGAGCAAGGCTCGTAGAGAAGTTCGACGAACTGGATGATATTCAAGTTATGATGTCTAAGAATCTATTATTCTTCAACAGTGCATTTCACCTGGCAGATACAGTAGAGGTAGATTATAAACACTACACTAACTATGTTATAGTCCAGGTAATACTAAAAACCAATTCAGAAGTCGATACGGTGGATTCACCTAAGATCTTAGACTTCGGTGTGGAGCTAGAATGATACTTTATCAGATTATAAATAAAATTAATAGTAAAAAATATATAGGGCAAAAAATGAGATTGAAATGGAGTCAGAATGATAAAGAAAATTAGAGACATTATCGCAAGTGGAAGACAGAGACCAAGGTTCTTGATCGATGAATTGAAGCAGTACTTCGTAAGTATAACAAAGTTCTTCGATTACGTGGCAGCACCGCTCATAGGTTCTATAAGTTCTTTCAGGGATATAGATGTACCTTCTTCTATTAGGTACAATACATTTCTCGAAAGTGTTGAAAATGATATCAATCTGATATATAGCATACAACAGGAGATCAACAGTAACATGTTGGCATCTTGGAATGTGGTTGAGAACAGCTATCCAGAAGAGATAAAACCACCTAGTCCTTATGATGAAGAGTTTCTATTGGAACACGACAATGCAACGGTTGTTAGTGACAGGATAACTCTAGGAGTAAAGAGTTTTAGTTCTGTTGTTCCAGAGTTAAAGGGTAAACCCATTCTCGCTGCAGAGTCTTCAGATAAGAATATACCTGTGAGCTATGGTAAGGCATGGGGAGCATTTATCCCGGGAAATGAAAGCGGCGAAGATGGTATAAGGGCTCAGAACAACGATGGTTCTGTGATCGTAGATGAGAAGGATACTTTCTGGGAAGCAGAGGCTGTGGTTGTCCAGGAAGAACGTGAGAACACTAAGTTCTTGCAGCCGGTATATGATAGGGATATATCTTTATCTACATCGGTTAAGGTAGTATTCCAGGAACCTATATCTATAAATACATTAACCGTAAGGCCCTATAATGCTGCAGCAAGTGCATACTATAAACTAATTAGAGCAGAGGCTTCTGATGGTACTTTGGTCGTACCTCTGGATATAAAGGAAACATTTATTATGACTGAGACCGTGTTTGTGTTTGACACACCTGATAAACTAAAGGATATGAAGATCAGAAGTCTTGTACTTACATTCAGACAGGATACTGGTTATT
>SDBT01010703.1_pt1 | contig 14786 bp, 16 predicted proteins | sample 2277101 | NCBI WGS metagenome assembly SDBT01 (sample SAMN10404973, study PRJNA504765) | marine sediment metagenome | isolation source: marine sediment core GS10_PC15, 103 cmbsf | place: Arctic Ocean: Southern Knipovich Ridge | collected 2010
ACCGCCACATGGTCCCCATAGCGCTTGCTCAGATGCTGTATCTCGAGAATCGCGTCCACAAATCCTCCTTGTTTCGGTGACGCAGCATACTACTCGCTCCTCCGGGGTTTGTTCCAGTTCCGTTTCTTCTGTCCGCGTCGCGGCAACGCGGACAGAAGAAACGGAAAAAGCGCCTGGCAATCAGATCACGAAGGAGTTGACAGCGAAGCCGGAGTCGGGAGATCCCCCGAGACCCTCGCGATCCACGCGGCCCTTCTCCCAGTTATTCATTGCCTCATCAGAAACCGATCGCACAGAAAGGTGCATTCAACACACAGTCCTCATGCCGGTCTTCTGATGACAAAGGAATCCCTTGGTTTCCCGGGTGTTGTGATCGCGAATCGTGCAGGCGGGCGGAACGTTGAACGTTTCAACCTTAAACGTTTGAACGTTTCCAGATCTCATCTCTTGCGTCTCGGAAAACCTTGTGGCACAATGCCCTTCCCTTAGGCTGCGCCGATAGCTCAATTGGATAGAGCATCTGGCTACGGACCAGAAGGTTGGGGGTTCGAGTCCCTTTCGGCGCGCCATTAAAATCAACGACTTACGGCGAAACCGGCCAACAGGCCGGTTTTTTCAGGCACACACTAGGCACACTACTGCTGTGCAGTTACGTGTATTTCGAGTGGCCGGGAATACCCGCGGGATTCTCGAGGCGGGAACGCATCCACGCGAGGGCCGTGAAGGTTCATGGTTTTGGGCACGCGGCACCCTGTGCGGCGGGTTTGGCAAGGAAGGGCCCAAGGGAGCCCTTACTGCGGCGACGAGTCGTTGGATGACTCACATGGAAAAGCGTCATACAACGCCCTCATGACAAATGAGGCGCTGGATCCATGAAGTGATTCCGGATTAGCCTTGAGGGTTTTCAGAACCACGAGCCGAAGTTGACCCAATTCAACAACGGCAGGAATACATATCACTTTCTTCGGGATCATCTCAACAAGCTGTAACGCCTGGAAAGTGTCGGCGACGCCACCGATGTAATAGATGCACCCAAGGCCCAGGATTTTTTCGTCCGGTGTTGCGCCAACGGTCATCGGGTCGTACTCGCAGAGTGTGAGAAGTTCGTTTCCGTCCAGGTACACGTTTAACGAGCCAGTGCCTTGCGCGGGCGCCAGAGCTGGCCCCAAAACGATGATGACCGCGACAAAACAGACAAATCTCACTTTCATTGAAACGGCCTCCGCTTCGGCTAGTCTGCTATCCGTGCGCTACTGACGTCCGTAATTCACTTTACCTCACGTAGCGACCTTGGTCGCCAACCTCGAGCGCCTCAACTGCCGTAACATTCGCCGCACCCTGCCCAGGCTCGACCGGCTGCGCCTACACCTGGCCGTTGATGGTGACGTTGACGTTCGGTGAAGAGGCACCTGTTGAGTGCCGGGGCCGACGATTTTGACGATTGTCATTACTCTTCGCCGTACTTCATAACTCCGGATCTAAAGGTCATGGGTTCGAGTCCAGGGCGGCCCACCAGACTTCGTTCGAAACTGCGCTCTTGCACCATTTCTTTGCCTTTTCCTTAAGGTGGGGCTCGGAGTGGCTTCGAGGCGGCACTCGACCGCCAGCGGAGGGGTTGCGAGAGGGTAGCGCGCGTGGGAGGATGCTGGGAGGGGCTGTTCGGAGTTCTTAATCGCGGTGCGGTTTGCCGTTTGCCGCGAGCAGTGACGGAAGGATGTGAAGGCGATGGCACGGAGGGGATTCTTCGCGGAGCTTCAGCACCAAGCGCGAGTTGCAGAGCGGGAAGCGGAACGGCAGCAACGGGCGGCAGCCCGGGAGCACGCCGCAGCGGTCCGTCGGGCCGAACAGGCCCGCAAGGCTACCGAGCGGGCGAGGGGGCAGGCTTCTCGGGCCGCCGTAGTAGACCGGAAGCGAATGGAGAAGGAGGCCAAGACGGCGCACGTCGCTGCTATGGAAGCAGAGGTCGAAGAACGCAATTCTGGGTTCGCCGAGATCTACGACGAGATCGACAACCTGCTCGCCGCTACCCTCGACGTCGATGACTACGTCGACCTGGACAAACTTCGGCGGACGGTCCAGCACCCGCCGTTCGACCGTGCCGACCTCGAGTCGCCGATCCCTACGCCGGCGCCTATCCCAGATCCCCGCGAGCCAGTGTTTACACCACCTGAACCGCCAAAGGGGCTGTTCGGCAAGAAGAAGAGGCATGCCAAAGTGGTCGCTGCAGCCGAAGCCGCCCATTCCCGTGCACACGCCGCATGGCAGGCCAAGTTGATTACCATCTCAGCTCGAGGGAATACGGAGGCTGACGAGCACGCCCGGGCCGAAAGAGATCGAATCGCGGCTCTCGAGCAGGAACGGGCCCGTTACGAAGCGGAGTGCGCAGCGCGAGAGGTCGAGGTCGGCGAGCACAACGCGAGGATCGACACTCTGATCACGAACCTCGGCTACGGAACCGTCGACGCTGTCCAGGAGTACGTGTCGATTGTGTTGTCGAACTCGGTGTACCCCGAACACTTCCCGGTCGATCACGATTTCACGTTCGACCCGTCGACCGCGGAGCTTAGGATGCGCGTCCTGGTGCCCCCCCCCAGCATGGTGCCGGACATCAAAGCGTGCAAGTACACAAAATCGACTGATGAGATTACAACGACAGCTCTGTCGCAAAAAGCGTGCAAGGACCGCTATTCCGGTGCGGTCCAGCAGGTTGCGTTGCGGTCGCTTCACGAGATCTTCGAGGCGGACCGGCGAGGTCTAATCAAGGCGGTTTCGCTTGAGGTGGGAACCGAGACGACGAGCCCGGCGACCGGGAAAGCCGCCTATGTGCCTTTCGTCGCAGTCGCCGCCGAGCGGGACACGTTCGTGGATTTCGACTTGTCTGCGGTCGTGCCGGCAGCAACCCTCGACCATCTCGGGGCCGCCGTGTCGAAGAACCCGTACGCCCTTGTTGCGGCCGACACGACTGGAGTCCGCCGGTCGTGAAAGACGACCATCTCGTTTTCAACCCGCCGCCCGGCTGGCCGAAACCACCTGAGGGATGGCGGCCACCTGCAGGGTGGACACCCGATCCGAGCTGGCCGGATCCGCCCGACGGCTGGCAACTCTGGCTGCCCGCCGGCGTCGAGAGCGCTGCGCAACAGACCCACGATGGCGAAGTGCTTACACCGCCGGCCTCGAGCGTTGAGTCTGATGCGATTGCGCCTGTACCAGAAAATGCAAACGCTGCGTCGCGGTTGGCGCTGCTCGAAGCAGAGAACGCAGCGCTCCGGGCCCGTCTCGACGGTACAGGGGAGGACGTCGACGAACTGGTTGTGCTCGACGACGAGCGGGTACTGCAAAGCGTAGGCATTTACAGGTACCACCATCCCCTTGAAAACGCTGTCGCGTATAAGGTCCGGCTTGATGATCTTGGGGCTCGGATCGCGGAGCTGGTCAAAGCCAGGTTGGCGATCGAGAAGTCGAACATGTTCACGTTCGACAACTCTCTTGCCAAGGGCCGACGTATGACCGACGACCTCGCAAAGCTGATGTTGCGGGCCTACAACGCAGAGGCGGATAACAGCATCCGGTCCCTGCGGGTTGGGAACGTGGTCACAGCGAAGAAGCGTCTTGATGCGTCTCGGACGGCGATCGCGAAGCTTGGGAAAATGATGGAGATGCACATCAGCGACGCATTCCATGCACTTCGCCTCGAAGAGATTGAATTGACGGCTGACTGGCTTATGAAGAAGCAGGAGGAGAAGGAAGCTGCCAGGGAGGAAAGGGCACGCCTCCGCGAAGAGAGACGAGTCGAGAAAGAGTTGGCCGAAGAACGTGCCCGACTAGACAAGGAGCGTACGCACATCCAAAACGCGATCGCGACGCTGCAAGAGTCGGGTGGTCAGGATCCGGATCTGGAAGCGAAACTGGCAGCGCTAGACGATGCAATCGCCCAGAACGACTATCGGGCAGCGAATATCCGAGCCGGGTACGTGTACGTCATCTCGAACCGCGGGGCATTTGGGGACAACGTCGTAAAGATCGGACTCACCCGGCGGCTCGAGCCCCTTGATCGAGTCAACGAGCTCAGTGGCGCGTCCGTACCGTTCCGGTTCGACGTTCACGCTCTATTCTTTTCCGAAGACGCAGTCAGCCTAGAGAATGAGCTACACCAGCACTTCGCGGATCGGGCCGTGAATAGGGCTAACAGCCGCAAAGAGTTCTTTTTCGCCACGTCCGCCGAGGTGCGGGTGGTACTGACTGAAAAGGTGGGCAACCTTCTTGAATTCACCGAACACGCAGACGCAACCGAGTACCTGCAGTCCGTTCAGTACTGGCCCGAACTCCACAGCCGTCCCGGGCCCCGTGGACCCGCGCCTGGCGGCGACTGACGGCAGTAAGAAACTTACTCGCCGCTCCGCGACGGAGGTCGAACCTCCGGTTCGCGATGGGAGCGACAATCCACCTCGGAGGGCCGCCAGCCGTGCTCAATAATGCGTCGCATAGAGAGTTCGGCCGCCGAGGGTTTTTTCAGTGCTGATCTCTGGGTTTTCCTGCCCCGGAGGGTGATGCTGATTCTGATCAGATTTCACTTGAATGAGATGCCACGTCTAGCGAGTTCTGCCTTCACTTGTTCTTCGGCCTCAGATCTGAACGCGCCGGTTTCCAACAAGGCGACGAGTTCGGACGACGCCATGATTTTGAGTTTCGCAGTCAACGTATCGGACTTCAGGGAAGGATGTGTTGGGACGCTCGCTCGTGGCGGTGGGATTTCCCCCTTCGTAGCAGCTGAAGATTCGAGGTTAGCCGGACACCGCGCCATGGAGGCCTGGGGCGCCGATGCACCGGATACTTCATCGGGCGCCAGATTGCGCGCGGTCTTAAGGCGCTGCCACTGGCAAGTGTCGGAAGGGTACACCCAGGTTGAGGCATCGATTCTCCCATTGGCATACCACTCGAGAACCTGTTGTTCATTCACCCACCCCGATGGATCGCCTTCCTTGAAGTTTACCGTGAACATTCTTTGGTTGGCTACTTCGCTCGCCTGTGATGCCGCCCTTCGTCGTCTCACCCGACTCACCGGATGAGAAAACCCCGAATAACAGATCGAAAACGTCAACGCTCCAAGCACGGCCGAATATTGGTTTACCTGTGGGTGTGAATAAAATGCGTGCGCCGCGATGAACCAGAGCGCAAACGAAATTCCTGCCGACAGCAAAACGGCGAGATCCCGTTTGGCGAGCCCGTACCGTATGAGAAGCCCCGGGATCGTCAGAAGAACAGGAATGCCGAATCCGAACAGGAGCGCTGCTTCAGACTGAGGGCCTAACCCACCACCCCCACCCCCGGTGGGCAAGGTCATCGTTCCATACAGCAGTACAGAAGATGCGAAATAGACTCCGATTGCGCCGCCGATCAGGTATCCGATAAAGAGGAAAATCAGGACGGCAATCGACTCGCCGAGAGAGGACGCGAGCCAGTTCAGGTACGGTTCCAATGTGTTGTTCCCTCAAACCGCCTTTGTTGGGTCATCAATACTGCTGAACGCGCCTTTCATGCACCTACGGACCCTGCTTCACGAAAGAGCCATTCGAATTGACGATATCATCGCTCGTATAGGGGGCGCCGTCCGCGCCTATCGATCTAATCTGATAACCGGTTTTTCTGGTTAAGATCAGGAAACGCCTTCCCCATGCATCTTCGAATGGCAGTTTCTTGACATAGAGTGGCTCCGCCAGGTCTGCGAGCTCTTCGAGGGAATCTACATCGGGATATTGATCACTATCCACCCGAATCGACTCGCAAACAATCCCAATGGTACGCATATCTGTCATCGTCTTCCCTACCTGGTTGCCATTTTGCTGGACCGTTCCAGCAGGGATTGAGGGTGCCCCAACGGGGACGTATGCTTTACCGGGGTTGGGCGCGGTACCTGTGGCAAGGCTTGTGGTGACATAGACGACAAGCAGCCCGCTAATTATCCCACCTGCAAACCCACAGAGAGTTGAGAGAAGAACGATCGGACCAGTCTTCTGGTGTGACATATCCTCTCCAATTGAAATACCCAGCCACTCCATGATATCTGACGTGATTTCGCCGATCTCCTTCCCGATTCGCCTCCACTGCATCCGCTGGCTTTGCGTTCTGCCGAGGAATGGCGGGTTCCACCTAGCCCTTGGCTCGGCCAGGCGTTCGCGGTCGCGGGCGAGCTGGTCGGGGTCGGTGGGCATGGGGGAAGCGTATCATTGTATTGAACGCGATTGAGACCGTGGAGGATTGGCATGTGGAAGAAAGCTACCCTCGTTGTAACGACTCTCCTGGCCGTGATGACGGTGTTGTTCGTTCGTTCGCAACTGGAAATCCAGAAATTGAACACAGAAAATCGAAATTGTTGGGCCGTCTCTTTGACGGCTGTATCGGAATGGGCAGTGCTGTTGGAGGAAGAAACGAGATTATATTCGAATTGTCTAGGTGAACTGGACCGAGTGAATACGTACCTAGTGTCGTCCTCGATCACACAGGACTTTCAACACTTTCCGCTACAGATGGAGATTGTCCAGCCAAAATCAATATTCCTACCTCTTCCATCAGGTGGGATCATCCAGCACATCGAGTAATGGCAACGCCCCTCGGAAGTCCACCAGCCTATCTAGCTCGTTTGGAATGACCTTGGGTTCGTGGATGAGGCACCTTCTGACCAGAGGTCAGGCGGTTTGCTGAGAGGTTCATTTCATATCTCCCTCCAAACTGGCTACTTATGGTGAATTGGCCTCCGCCTAGGGTTGCCTGGGCACATTGTAGGCACACCTTAACCTTGTTGGCCGGCCTCGAAGACGTTTTGGTCAGTTGGAGGGCCGATGCCCTGAGGGAAACCAAGGCGAATGGACTGCACATGGGTGTCACGAATCAATTTGTGACTTTAGGTGGGCCTTTTGCGGTGATGGCGCCATCAAGGTCGTCGATGTGACGGGTGCCACCTTTCGCATTGTTGCGATGTGACGAGGGCACACATCGATCGGTGTCACCCAGAGAGATACGGGCACTCAGTCGGGGATCGACTCAAATCCCTCGTTCAGACGACCCCAGTCGGAGCTCGGTTTTGAGCGAGTGGACCTCGACGCGTCCACCAGGAGCGAAGGATCGTCGTGGACCTGGTGCAGGTGGTGAAGGACGAGCAGACCGGGCGGCTCAGGCTGGTGGAAGACGTGCCGCCGTTGCTGTCGGCAGGGGAGTGATGGTCGGGTCTTCCGGACACGGTCGAGGTGCGAGGGCGAGCGAGATGACTTGGTGCCAGCCACTGCGCTGGCGACGTGGTACGGAGAGACGCAGGCGAGAGTGATTCAGAAGCGAGGCAAGGCGAAACCGCTGAAACTTCGCCCGGTTGCGGCCGAACGGTGATGAGCACTCCTGTGCGGCTCCGCCTCTACGATCTCCGCCACACGTGCGCGACCCTGATGCTCGCCGCCGGTGTCAATCCAAAGGCGGCGGGCGAGAGGCTGGGGCATGCGAGCGTGGTGATCACACTCGACACGTACTCGCACGTCCTACCGACGATGCGGGCGGACGCCACCGAGAAGCTCGCGGGAGTACTGTATTCCTGATCGAACCATTTCGACGATCATGGTGAACACGGTCGTAGTAGCCTGCGCTCCGTGAGGGGGTGTATCGTAGGATACCGGCCTATAGTCGGCACCTGGGGGAACGATGGACCATACATTCAACGTCTACTGTGACGAGAGCTGCCATCTCGAAAACGATGGCGAGCCTATCATGGTGCTCGGTGCCGTATGGTGTCCACTCCGAAAGACGAGAGAAATTGCAACCCGCTTACGAGAGATCAAGACGAAACACGGTCTGAAACCAGATTTCGAGATCAAGTGGACAAAGGTCAGTCCAAGCAAAACACAGTTTTACCTAGATCTCATCGACTACTTTTTTGACGACGATCACCTTCATTTCCGGGCCCTGGTCGTGAGGGACAAAACGGCGTTGAATCACGAACGCTTCGACCAGACTCACGACCTCTGGTACTTCAAAATGTATTTCCAACTCTTGAGGGTCATCATCGACCCTGAATTCACCTTCCATATCTACCTAGACATCAAGGACACCCGATCTCAGCGAAGGGTAAAAAACCTCCATGAGGTCCTCAGTAACAGTTTCTATGATTTTTCGATGAGCATCGTGCCGAGGATTCAGACAGTGCGGTCCCACGAGGTTGAACAAATGCAGTTGGTCGACCTGCTGACCGGAGCCATCTGTTACAGGAATCGCCAACTCTCTGGCAACGCTGGAAAAGAGACGCTGATCAAGAGAATTCAAGAGAGATCCAAGTACGACCTGACCAGGTCCACGTTGCCGCGCGAAAGCAAGGTTAATATCTTTCAGTGGACTCCATCACAATTCGGCACCTCGAGCTCATGAGTGATGACCGCTAGCTGGCTACCACCTCTCGTTCTCCTCGAGGATTTTGGCGGCGACTGGGCCGAATTCGTTGAGGCCCTTTACGCCCATTACGAGGTCGACTTCGTCAAATCTCGACCATTTTTCAGGGGAACCACCCTGTCTGTGCGGCGCAAACCCAAGGTGGATGGGAAGGATGCGACGTTCTGGCACATAGTGTCCGAGGGCGAGATTGAACACGAGAGAATACCCGACCTCCGGCGATGTGAGCGAATTCGGTGGCCGCGGCCGATCGTCGACAACTCCACATCGTCTGGTATCAAATGCTGGGAGAACCAAAGGCGTGGCGAGACCCGCATATGCCTTTGGTTCGAAGAGGCCGAATATCTGGTGGTACTGGCCAAGAGAAAGGGCTATGTTCTTTTCTTGACGGCCTACCCGGTCACGCAGGATCACCGCAAACAAAAACTCGAAACCGAGTACCAGCGATCCACCCCAAAAAGCTGAAGCCGCCACGAGGGCGACTTCGATACTCCTTTCACGCTTACCCTAAACGGTGGTGAATGAGCTGTTAAGAATATAAGTGTCAAAACGCGACCTGTCAACAATAATTGTCTCCCAGCACATGGGTCCAGGGTGTCAAAGGGGTGTCAAATGCGAAGCGAGCGGCCTCGCCAGGTCGCTCTTTCCTATCGTAAGCTGTTTGTTTTAAGTGGTGGAGCCGATCGGGATCGAACCGGCGACCTCCTGAATACCATGCTGGGTTTTAGGGGATTCAAGTCCGAATTCCTTGGAGAATGTGACCCGTTGTTAGTGGCGGGCGATGGTTCACGATTTGACACCTTCAGCGTAATGGTGAGTCCTTGGTGATTGATGTAGGGGGCGATTTTCGACACAGCAGATTCGAATTGATCGATTAACCAACTTTCTGATTAGTGATCAGGGGGTTGACTGAAATGTCCATTGCATATCCCCATCCAAACTGGTGACTTATGGTGAATAGGCCTCCGCCAGGAGTCGCGTGGGCACATGGTAGGCACAACCCGACCATTTTTGACCTTCCTCGGAGGAGTTTCCGTCAGCTGGGGGGCTGATGCCTAGGAGGGAGTCAGGGTGAATTGATCGCACGCTTTCGAGAAATGGAAGGCTGTTGATTAAACTCGTGAGGGGAGTTCCCGACCGGACGTCAATGGATAAGGCAGGACTGTTGGGCGTGTATTGAGAAGTGGGGTAATGAGGGGTGCCCCGTCCCCCCCCAATTTGAGTCAAATAGGTGAAACTAATACCCCCCTCGAAACTTGGGAGAAAATTTGGGATCTGGTTCGCATACTGCTGGGTGTATTTGTTGGCTAGTCGCAAATACCACATACTAGGCAACATTGCGATGCATATGGGCTGAAGGTGGTGCCTTTCGGGGGAGGTTTGGCTATCTATCGGTCTTTTCCGGCCACCATCCCGAGTGTGTCCCCCCTCCCCCCCTTAAGGGGGTGGGACACGGGGGGCTTGTCCCTGGGTGTGTCCTTACCGTGTCCCTTTAATGTCTCATTGGTTTTGGGGGGGGCATTGAGAGGTGTGTCCCTACCCTGTCCCGTCAATGTCCTCGGAGTCTCGGGTTCTCCATCGATTAACGTGCAGTAGCTGGCCCCCGTTTTGCCTCCGCGATTCTCGATACGACCGTCTGCAATGAGGCTATCAATCGCCCTGTCTATGTCCGTAGCTTTGCCCTTGACGTTTTTCCGGATCGCGTTCTTTGAGCATCCAAGGTGCTTTTCGATGTGTCGATACACCTGGTCTTGGATCAAACCCTTGCGGTTGTGAATCGACGTTTCGCCGTCCACCCACTCATACGTGGTTCCGGTCCACCGCATGCTGAACGGCTCCACAGTCCACCTGGCCCTGGGCTTGAATTTGCGGACATAGTCGTCCTTGTCGTCTGTGCTCATTTCGATGATTGCGTCCACCGAGGCGCCGATAGCGCTCGAATCCCGATAGGATCCATCGAGCTTCTTACCGTGGTGGAGGATCACGATCGCGACGTTGTACTGGCGCGCCAGACCCACGAGCTCGAGCATGACCGGGGTTACCTGTGCAGCCGAGTTCCAGTCGGTCACGCGACCCGCCCCCCATGCCGCGAGAGTGTCGATAATCAATAGAGCGGGTGTGTGTTCGGTGATCGCGGTTTCAACGTCGGTGAGCTTGTTTGGCAGGTATTCCGACACGATTACGCGGTCGGGGTCGGCATCCAGAATCTCGAATCGGTCGACCACGTCGAACGGTGCCTCTTCAAGATTGACCCACAGGACACTGTCCTTAGACTCACGACTCACCAGAGCAGCGCCAAAGGCGGCAAAGGTACTTTTCCCGGTCTTCTCCCGTGCGGCAAGCAGTGTCACCCGACCGCGCCATGCGAGACGAGGAACGATCTCTTCGGGCGCCTGCATGTGCTCTGGTGATTTCAAATACTCACCGAGAGTTCTCCAAAGAGCGTCGGTCTTCAACGGTTGTCCTCTGTGGCCTCAACATGCACACCTCCGCCGCAGGTGCTGATCAAGCGTTTCTTTGAGATCCACTCCTCAAGGTCGCCGGCACGGTATCGGCAATGCGCCCCTGGGCCATCGCCCATTCGGTAGAACACTGGGCCGCAGCCTCGGTATCTCCACTGGCGCAATGTGTTCGGTTTCAGGTTCAGCCGAGCCGCTGCTTCGTTGGTCGTCAGCATTCGGTCCCATTCGTTAATCGCCATCATTTTTCCCTCTCGTGGAAATCATATGTCAGACTATTCTTGTTGTCTACCCCTAACTAATTGATTTTTAAGCAACTTAATGGGACATTTGAGAACACAGGCGGACATTTGGGGACATGGCGGGAGAGAAAATTTCTCCTATTTTGGGGGAGACGCCAAAAAAGCGACGAAAGGCCAGCCCAATACTCGGCAAAATGGCCGGTTGCTAATCAGGTTGAAAAGCCGATGGCTCGCGATGCGGGGGTTCAGTGGCCGTGCTTGATAGGGACCACTTCGGGCGGTCGTTGAAGGCGCTCAAGTCCTTCGCGGAGGTCGTCGATCCCGAGCGGTGCATAGACCTGCTCGGTGATCCGGACGTCACCGTGGCGGAGCAACTTGCTCGCTATGTGCAGCCCGGCTGTTCTGGCCGCATGAAGACCAAACGTTCGTCTCAAATCATGCAATGTGATGTCTGCTGGAAGCTCGGCGGCTTCTCGAAGTCGCTTCCATGGGCCCCTGAAATCATGCCGGCGAGTGTCGGGACGACGCCCCGGGACCACATACGGGCCTTTTCGATCCAGCTTTCGCAGCATTGCCACAGTTTGGCTGGCAAGGGGCTGGACCTGCGGAAACCCCGCCTTCGGGCTCGGAATTGTCCACTCGGCAGCGTCAAGGTCGATGTTCTCCCACCGTGCGTGGAGTACCTCAGATGTTCGAGCTCCAGTCTCCAGCAGCAGTCGGAAACCTGCCGCAATATTCTGGTCCTCTTCTTGGGCAATCGCACTGAGGAGGCGTTGCATCTCTGCCTCGGAGAGCACGCGGCGACGGGGCGGGTTACCTCGATATGGTTGTACCGTCATTGCAACGTTTTCTCTGACGTGGCCGGATCGTTTTGCCTCTTCGAGACACGCCCGAATGCTTGCAAGCCATCTGTTGCCTGTCGTGTGGCCGGGGAATGGGATGCTCTCAAGCTTTGCTACACGATCGTCGTTCTTTGCCTTTCTCGCCGCCTGAAGTCGGTCTAGGTGTTTTTTCTTTGCCCGTTCCACCACGGCCTTGAGCGCGCCCTTAACATCATCGCGTTTGATTTCCGAGATGTGCCATTGTGCCCACCGGTTCTTCGCATCGTTCAAATACAGCTCATCGAGCTCCGGTCTCTTCTTCCGAGCCCGTGATTCTTCGAGGTATGCCTCGACCCACTCCCCAAAAGTCTGGAGATCGGTCATCCGCTTCCTCGACGGATCGATGCCGGCCTCCACATCGCGGAGGGCTGCCTGTGCACGTTCCCAGGCGGCCTCTGGGTCGGTGGCAGGGTAGGTGCCAATCATGAAGGTGCGACGCCTAGTGGAGGGCCCCCACGAGACAAACCATGTACGACGGCCCGTCGGGTGAACCTTGATCCCGAGGCCGTGGTACTTCGTGTCAAACCAACGTTCGCCACCCACGCGATCGGTTTTGAGAGAGTCGACCTTGGTGCGTGTGAGTCTTGCTGTCGGCATGGCTGACCTCCCGGATCAGGCACCTTGTAGGCACACTAATCTTCGATTCTAGGCACACATATCAAACCAAAGACGGTGCCTAGGCACATAAAAAAATTGACATCCGTGCATGCATACCAGTTTATTTTAAATGGTTTAATAGACACTTGTCAATACTTGTCGTCAGACGTAGATACTGAAATCATCTGACTACGGACCAGAAGGTTGGGGGTTCGAGTCCCTTTCGGCGCGCCATTTAATTCAAGAAAATAAAAGAGATGCGAGCCTGATTAGTGGTGCCTTGATGAGGCTGAGCTCATAATGGGTCCAAAGTGGGTCCGTCGCGAGGATTTTCACCGCTGAAACCCAGCTGGCCACCACGGGCATTCGACACAGAGCGAGACGAACCCGCCCCGCATCTGAGGTGATGCTACGCCGTCTGGCTTGACTCCTGGCCGGTATTTCTCGACGGCTTGGACGGGCTACCGCACATCGGTGATCGTTTCGAGATTGACGGCGAGTCGTGGTGGCATCGAACGTTGCTCGATAATCGCGGGGGTGGCGTGTACCCTCAATGTACCCTGGTGGCGCTGAACCTAATTAAATAGCCGAAATGGAATATATGTAGCTCGTTGAAATTAAATAGACTTATGCTACTGGTGGAACCCCGATTTACCCAGGGTTCCGCATGGGGTTCAGGGGGTCCGGAGTTCAAATCTCCGCGTCCCGACCAATAAACAATTTATTTTCAATAATTTACACCTCGGCCGATTTGCTGAGGTGTTTCTCGTGCGCCCTCCGTGCGCCCGACGCCATCGAAGATTGTTGCGCGTTCCAAGTGAGGGCTAACTCCTAGATACTCAAAGGCAGTGGTGGGCTGTCAGAGGCAATCGACTTCAAGTCCCAACGATCCGAACTCCGTGCCCTCGATGCGATTCGGTGCTGTGAAGTTCGTGCCAGTGGCGGGGAGATTCGTTGAGGTCTCACGAGTTCCGACTGTTGGACCCCCTGATACTGCGCCTGATTCGGACTCAGAGAATCCAGAACGAACTGCTGGGAACTCTCGAAGACGCATTTGAAGACCGGCGGGTGTTCGGCACAGTGCGACTCGATTGCTTCCTGAAACCGTGATATCGGTTCGTGTCCACGAACCTGAATCCCTGACGTAGAGGTCTGTGCTGTTGTTGTCTGTCGTCGTGTTCGTGGGATTCATATGATTGTACGGCTTCGCCCTCCCGGCCGGACCGGCATTCAGAAGGCTGTGGGTGTACGTCGTGATCAAGGGGGAATCTGACTCGGCGGCGTTTCTTGTGGAGTGATTGAATGGCTGCCGAATACCAACGCAACAAGGTCGACTTTGGCGAAAATGAGCATCTCGGCCGGGCCCGACGAATTGCGATGAACGTGAACCGGGTGGAAGCGATCACTCCCGCGCGGCCGAGGTGGCTTTTGTCATCCCGCAAGCAGGGCTCCTCCACTTCTTCATCCGCTGCTTCACAGGCAGCGACCGTTACTGCCTCTTGAAGAGCGACTACGATCGCTACGGGCCGGTAGAACGGGTGATCGATGAGAAGTACACCTAGCACTCACTTCTCGAGCGGGTAGTTGCAGATGGCGTCGTTGGATTCATTCATCTGGCTGACGAAAGCGTAGCCGGGCTGCGAGCTCGTCATCCTGAGCGTGTAGGCCTTGCCCTCTTCAGTGATACTCCGCGGGATGCGCCAGTCGTTGAACTGTTTCGCCCTCGCGGTCCTCTCGAACGAGCCAACAAGCTCGCCATCCTGGTCCAGAACGTCAACGAGAAGCTTTGCGTTCCGGTTAGTCAGGTTAGTGAAGTTAAGGCGCGCGCGGACGACGCCGGTCTCATCCTCGTTCCTCACGTTGAGGAAGAGGTAGTCCTTCTCCGGCAAGAGATTCGGTTCGGCCATCGCCTTGAGCGAGAGGCCCATCACTTCTCCAGTCTCCCTGTTGACTGAGTTGAACTTGCTTCCAGCGATGACATAACCTTCAGCGATGATCTCCAGCGCACCAACGCCCTGGTCGACCGGGACCACAGAGCCATCAGCATCTCTCCAGGTGATCTGGCTCACAAGGTCACCGTAGCCAAGGACTTCCCCTTCAGCGAGCGTGAACCCGCCAGTCAAGAGCTGCCCATCGTGATAGAAATTCAGCAGCACAGCGTTCGGCTCCTGCACCATGTTCGC
>SDBT01010704.1_pt1 | contig 14784 bp, 17 predicted proteins | sample 2277101 | NCBI WGS metagenome assembly SDBT01 (sample SAMN10404973, study PRJNA504765) | marine sediment metagenome | isolation source: marine sediment core GS10_PC15, 103 cmbsf | place: Arctic Ocean: Southern Knipovich Ridge | collected 2010
ATAATTTAATATTAAAGTATATAATGGTTAATATTGTTACTGATGATATAAATATTTTACAAGATTGTAATAAATCTATATATAATATTGCTAAAAATATTTATCAACAACTTGGTCCTGGACACACTGAATTTATTTATCATAGAGCTATAGAAATAGAATTACGTTACAATAATATAACTTATGAAACTGAAAAACGTGTTCTAATATTATATAAAGATAATGATAACAATCAATTTACATTAGGTGAAGAGAGAATAGATCTATTTTTATTAAAATCTAATACAATTATTGAATTGAAAGCAATTGTGACTCCTCCTAAAGAAAATGAAATAATCCAAATCTATAAATATTATCGTGAATTAAAAAAAGTGAATGTAAATGCATCATATGGATTAATTATAAATTTTCCACAAGCAGGTGTAAAAAGTGCTAAAGAAAATATTGATTTCTATGAAATTAAATTTTAATTATAATTTAGTACATATATAATATATAAAATCATCTTTAGTAATACCATTATGATAATCATATATTGAACCACTTTTTGTTACAAATTTTATAGTAGGATATTCTTGTATTCTCAATTTATTCCTAATCTCATAATTTTCTTTTTTTTCACAATTTACAGCTGCAATTATAAACTGATGTTTAAATTGTATAGCCAAATCAGACCATAATTCAACAATTTTTTTACAATGAGAACACCAAGGTGCATAAAAATTTATTAAACCATATTTATCTTTAAATTCTTTATTGATAACAGTTACTTTATTTTTAGTAATATTAAAATCTGTGGATGTTAATTCGATGACACCACTAAATTTTGTATACAAATTTTTCGTTTCCAATTTTAACTCCATAATAATATAAAATAATATTTTATATTAATATATAATGAAATTTTTTACAATATTATTACTTTTAATTTTTTTTATATTTATATGTATTAGTCTAACACATTCTATTGAAAATTTTCAATTAAAAAATAAATCTAATATTACTGAAGCAGATTTATATGAAGCTAACAATATAAATAATGATATAAATAATAATACAAATGATGATATAAATAAGAAAAATAATAATAATAATGGTGATAAAAATAATAATGATGATAAAAATAATAATGATGATAAAAATAATAATGATGATAAAAATAATAATAAAGATAAGGATGATAATGAGTTGATAATAGAACATCCTGCATCAGAAACTGCTAAATCTATTAAGAAGCAAAAAATTAAATATAATAGGCCAATAAATATCAATATTAGTTACAATGTTAAACCAATATCATGTGATAATAAAGTAATACAATCTAAATATATGAATAGATGTCAAAATGATTATGTTCCAGGAACAGTAACAAACAATTTTGTGACAACAGGTTATGGTGATTATACATCTTTAGGAAGTGGTCCTTTTAATATGCATCCAGTTGGTACTTATTGTACACCAGTAAATGATGTAGTATATCAAAAATCATGTAAATTTGTAGGAAGTACAGATCATGCTCGAATTCCAAAAGCCACTGTAGATTTATTTAATGATAAACAATCAAATTGTTATACATTGTTAAAAGATAAATATATAAGTTTTCCTCAAGAAAGATATACGGCAACAGATATGTGGAATATGGGTATTTATAAATAAATATAATGTAGAAATAATAATCTAAAAAAATATTGTTATATATTATAAAAAAATGAAAACAATGGGATTTGGAATTAATACGTTAATAACTGTTTTAGTTGTCATATATCTATTTTATATTTGGGGTGTTGAATATCAACCTCCACAATTTCTTGCCGATTTATTTAATAATATATTATTTCGTATATCTGCATTACTTTTAATTATTTTTGCTATTATTGGTCATAAAGGTACTGGAGTTGGTGGACCTGTTATTGGAATTCTTTTAGCTATCGCTTATGTAATTACTATTCATATTTTATATAATGATAAAATGGTTGAACAATTATCTGTAGGTCTTGATGATGATGATGAATAAATTTATTTTTAAGTGAGTCAATATTATAAAATCGTATATATATATAAAATCTTATATAAAATCATATAGAATTATATATTAGTAATTCTATATGTCTATCATTGCACATCGAGCTTCCTATTCAGTTTATCCAGAAAATTCAATAAAATCTGTTTATTATTCATTTACACTTGGATGTCATGGTATAGAAATAGATATTAGGACTATCAAAACTGGTGATATTATAGTCATTCATGATGATTTAATAGATAGAACAACAAATGAAGTAGGAAGTATTAAATTATTAAATATAGAAGATTGTATAAGATTAGAAATACCATTATTTATAAATTTACTTGAAATTATGCGACAATTGAATAAGAAACGTAAATTTTATCTTTTTATTGATATGAAAGAGTATAATATATGGAAAATAATTATTAAATTGATTACTACTAATGATACAAATTTTATTATACTCAAATCACCATTAGATTATATACTTAAAAAAATTAAGAAGAAAAGATTTGATATAAAGTTGGCTCTATTAATAGATAATATGGATAATATATTATTATATAAAAATCAATCTATATATGATATATTATCGATAGATTATAGATTGTTAAATTATGAGATAATAGAATATCTTAAAAATAATAATAAAGAAATATTTATTTGGTGTATAGAAGATATTAAAAAATTATATAATTTAATAAAGATAGATTATATATGTACAGGATATCCTGAAAAATTTATTGGATTGATATAAATTTATAATAATTTTTATATTGTAATATTATATATTATGTTCATAACCATCATTTTAATAATATTACTAATTATAATATTAATAGATTTATATTTAAAAAATATTAAAGAAAATTATTCTAGTTTAGATATATATTACCATTCTAAAGATAAAAAAATAAATCCTGATATTTGCAATAAATGTGGTGTTTTATGTCAATATTGTAATCATGGTAAAAATAAACCTAATACATGTAACAGACCTATAAATTTTTATAAACGTGGTTATGTTAATCCAGCAATGGATAATAAAGGTAATCTAAAAATTAATTTAAATGCAATAGCATCTCCTAAACAAAATAAATGTCAAGATGATCAAGTTATAAATAATTTAATTAGTGCAAATTATATATATATTTATTCAGATGCATTTAATAAATCTTTAGCATTTGAATCTTATGGTAATAAATCTTATGTATTTATAGATTCTAAAATGCCTAATCCAAAAAAAGATCATTGGTTAGTAGGACAAGATTATGAAGATTATTGTAATCTAGATTTAAATTTTGAAAAACATCTTCCTCAAAAATGGCGTATCAATATTAAAAGTTTTTTGAATCCTAATCAATGTTTAATTACCATCTCTAGTTATAGTTGTAATGGTTTAAAATATTATTTAACTGCACATAAAGATGGTAAAGTAAGTGTATCATTATTTGGTGGTGGTAATAATCAAGTTTGGAAAATTTATCCAAATAAGCAAGATAATACAGATAGAGATGATAATTTAGAATATTTAATTAAATCTCATATATATTGTACATATTTAAGTGGAACAAATAGAGGATATATGCGTCGTAATGCAGGAAATGTAAATTTAACAAATGTAAAATTAAAATATGTTGGTAAAGAAAATATTTGGAAAATTATGATGTGTGGAAACCGTAAAATAGATATTGAAGAAGATAATATAAATAAATATCAACCGATGAATTCAACATTAGATTTTCCATATGTTGATGATAATATTGGTCCTAAAAATGTTGTTCCTCCTAATATAGAATTATCAAAAAATATCAATAAGAAATGGGGTGGTAGAAATGTTTGGATGACAGAATTCTTAAATGTTTGGAATACAAATGATGGTAATATGTATATTTATCAAATAAGATTATCACAAAATTTCTTATGTAATATTAATACTAATAATACTGTCAATAATAATAATCAAAAAATAATTACAAAATATGCTACATTTAATTTACCAATTATGATAAATATGTTACCTGATAAGAATTATTCTGAAGTTAGTGGTAAAATATTAATAGATATTATTAAAACCAGTAAAGAAAATAAGAATATATCAGGTCAATTATTTGGAGATACAGGTTTAGTTGATAATAAAATGTATATACAGTATAATTATATAATAGAAAAACAAGTTTTTAATGTAAAATCAAGTGGTGCAGGTGTATTATATGGAAAAGGAGTAAATAACAACAATATTATATTTGCAGAAATGATTGGTAAAAATCCTGTAAGAATGAGGGTAACTATTAGAAATCCGAATCAGGCAAAATTAATAGAAATGAGTGGAGATATAATATTACAAAAAATGGCAATAAAAGGTAATACAAATTATAATAAAGATATTAAGTTTGATAAGCCGGTAGATTGTTAAATAATTTGATTTAGAAAAATATAATTATTTATATAATTTGATTTATAATATAATATTTATTTATAGTATATTATAATGAAGTTAACACAAAATCTATATAGAATTTTATTTATTATTCTAGTAATCATTACAATTTATATAATAAGTTCATATATATTTAGTTACAATACAAAAGAATATTTTATCAATAAAAATTACACTCTAACTAATAACTATAATTTATTAAAAAATGGTTCATTTCAAAATGGAAAAGATATTGGTGGGTCTATTATAAAAAAAGGTAATAATAATATAATTAAATTATTAAATAATCCTAATTGCAATTTTTCTCAATACGTTTTAGAACAAAATTTATCCAAAAATAATTCTATTTATAGTATTCCTATCACTGTTGTTCCTACACATAATTATAAATTAACTGTATGGTGTGCATTTAGTAATGAAATGACAAATAATCAAAATTTAATTAATATTAAAATTCATAATAATAATAAATGTCAATCATCTGATGAATTAAATGTTAAAACTATCATTACAAATAAAAAACAAATGGGAGATATTACATGGTATCATCATGTAATGACATTTATGATTCCAATTAATATTAAAGATATAATTATTGAATTAGGATGTAATATAGATGGTAAGCGTTATTTTACAGATTTAATTTTATTACCTTATTTAGTAAATAGTTCAAATTTTGAAGCGACATTGGGTTTAAAAACATTTTTAGATGCTGATAATAAATATTCATGTTCCAATGGTAATGGAATCATTTGGAATGATTTGAGTAATCAAGGATTTATCTATAAATGGTCTAAGAAACCAATGTGGAATAGTGAAGGATATGTAAACGTGAAGAATAATACACTGACAGGTCCAGCATCTGATAAAATTTTAAGTAATGGATTAGAATTTTCATTTATTATACATGCTAAATCAAATGGACGAGATACAAATTTATTAGATGTGCGTAAAAATGATGCAAATACATTATATGTTCCAGGTTATCCAGGAACATTAGGAACAGCATTTGGTATAGATATTCCGAATAATTATGGTAAAATATATTTAACTGTTAGTGGTGAAACTTTTGAAACTACAGAAAATATTAGACCACAAAACAATCACATATATACTGTAACTTATAAGAATAATACATTGAAAATATGGATAAATGATATATTATTACAAAGTTTTGATAATGTTAGAAGACCATATTTTAATGAAAAAATAGTCAAAATTAATAGAAATGGTGAGTGGGATAGCGATCTATATGCATTTTTAGCATATAATATAAAACTAGATGAACATCAAATTATATATATAAATTATTTTCTTAAACATCATCCACAAAATTTGATACCATTGACTTCTCAAATGATACCATTGACTTCTCAAATGATACCATTGACTTCTCAAATGATACCATTGACTTCTCAAATGATACCATTGAAGGATAGTTCTAAGATAAGAAAATTACATAAAGATATATCAGATTCATCAGCTTCCTTAGATAAAGAATATAAAGGATACAAGAAAGATTGTTATCATGAATGTAATAATTATTACAAAGATATAACAAAATGTAAACATGATATAATTTCTTGTAAAAAGTATTGTAGTCATAAAGAGAGTCATAAAGATCAAATATGTTATGAAAAGGAAACATATGAGTGTCCAAAGTGTTATATAAAAGGAGAAGAATATATGGTTTATATACCAAGAAAATCTAAATATGCAAAAATTATGGGTTATGGTGAGCGTTCATATGGACCCAATAAAGAAAGAGCTTATCAAATTTATAAAGCTAATTTTCCCGATTGTCATATGCCCAAGCAATTAAGATTTGATAGGATTCCACACAATGAATGTCCATATATTTTATCAAAGGGTAATCCATGTAATGCAAATTATTGTAGAAATGTTGATTGGAGTAAGAATAATGTAGATAAAATGGGTATGAATGAAAAATGTAAAGCGAATGTATCATTTTATTGTCGAATTCATAAGGATAGAGATCCAAATTGTTGGTGTTGGAAAGATATAAATTTGGAAAATCGGAAGTGTCAACAATATAGGAAACAATATGAAGCACCAGAAGATTATGGATTCAATATAAATGTATTTGATATAGAAGAACATCCTGATTTTAAAAATTATATAAGAAAAGATAAGATACCATGTTGGAATTGTAATTTAACTGCGCCAACAGTTAAAGACAGTATTATAAAAACTCGTAATTGGGAAAATATATAAAATTAATATATTATATAAAATTAATTATAATTTATTAGTCACTATTAATTTGTAAAAAAAATATTTATATATTATATAAAAATGGAACTAACAACATGTGCCGCTAATACACTTTCACGTTTGTGCGTTCGAGTTTCTACTGCTGAAAAACGAGCAGGAATTACAGGTCCGATTGTAAAACCAGCATTTAATGCTATACCATTAAATTCATTTGAAAAGGTTAATGTTTTATGTCAACGTATTAAAAGACTCGAACGTAAGTTGGGTATTCCTTTTAATATTGTTGCCAATAATCAATTTAAACCATTAGGACCAAATGGTAATGCTGTTGTATCTAATAAATTAAATCGTTTGTGTGGTCGATTAGGTCGTATTGAAAAACGTCTTCAATAAAATATTTTTCAAATTCTATAGTAAATAATATTATTCTGCATAACATAGTTCTGACATTCCAAACATAATATGTAAGTAATTCATAGATACTGCATAGATTGTTATTGACTTATATTTTTTGAACTTATATTTTTTCCAATTAGACTGAATAATTAATGCACTGTGTATTCTTTTATAACAATCATTTATGGTTAAATAATAAAAATTTCGACAACTTTTATTTATTTTGAATAAAGTTTGTGTATCTAATTTTTCAAATATAATTGTTAATATTATATCATTTATCATACTATTATCCTATAATCTTTATTTTTAAGTTCTTTAAATAATTTAGATATTCATTTTTTTTATCCTCCATTCTCAAAGATATATGATGTTCTTCCAATTTTTCTGTTACTTCACTACTTACTTTATCTTTAATTTGATTTCTATATCTCCAACCATATACTATAAAATAATAAAATGCATTATAGGCACGACCTAATGTGGTATATTCCCAAACTATTGTTCCAGTTTTATAGACTGTTTCACGACTAGTATTTTCAATAATAAATTCGATTAATCCCATTATAAAACTATGTAAAGAAAATATTTTATATAGTTTTTTTAAAAAATATTTAAGATTAATATTTAAAAATTTATATTAATTAATTTAGAAAAATTAATACTTCCTGATGGTTCATACTGTTCCGGATATAATCCAAAAGAAGACATATTAATTCCTCCTATATTGACATTTGTATAATGAGGTTGTGTATATTGATATTGAATTTGTCGTTTTATCTTATAACATTGATCTGTAGTTAATATATAAAAATATTTACAAATTTGATTAATGGTAAATAAACTTTTTGTATCTAATTTTTCAAATATTATTGTTAATATTATATTGTTTAATTTCTCATAACAATTACAAAAATATAAATTTTGCATTATTTTATCACATTTATCTATAGTTAAAATATAAAAATGTTTACAAAGTTGATTAATCGTAAATAAACTTTGTGTATCTAATTTTTCAAATATTATTGTTAATATTATATTATTCAACATATTACTTTATTTTATAAATATTTCCTTAAATATTTTCTTAAATATTTTAAACTTTTTTATGATATATGCTATTCTAAAAAATAATATAAAAAATTATATAAAGATAATATAATTTTATATAAAATATGAAAGAAAATATTTTATTATTATTTTTTATTCCAATTCAATATTTAATAGAAATATTTATATTTATAAAAAATTATTTTACTAATCCATATTTTTATTCTGTTAATGATATATATAATCCACATTTAACTTTTATAAAACAAAATCAAATGATGAATATCTGTCAAGAACTACAACCTGATTCATGTCCATATTTTCAGATATAATATTATATAAATATAATAAAAAAATTGGAATTATATATTTGCGCAAATATTGTTGGAATATAGGATTTCAAAAATTAGATTTCGAATGCTAAACCAGCAATTCCTCCCATAATTCTAAAAATATTATAGTTCATTGCATAAACAAATAGATTATAATTAATCGGATTTATTTGATCATTATTTACTTCATCTATTGGATCCAATGATGGTAAATCATCTTCACAAATATCTCTTCTCAGAGTAAATTGTAATTCTATTTTATTTAATCGAGAGAAATTAGCTGTCCCAGATGGTTGTTCTTCTTCTGGACGTAATGCAAAAGAATATACACATACACCTGGATTAACTGAATGTGTATGATATTTATAAGGTACTAAAGAATTAAAAAATGTATTATCTCTTTCAGAAAATCTATCATGTCCATTAAATATTAATTTGGCACTTAACATGATATTTGTATAATCATTAAATGCTAATGTAGGTGATAAACCAGGTCCTAAAAAATTACAAGTTGGATTGATAGGATTTAATTCACTCTGTTTAATAAAATTATTATTTTGATTTAAGAAATTTACATCTGATTGTTGATCTAAAAAATCAAATTTTGTATTATATTCTAATATTAAATTATCATAATCATTAAATAAATCTAAAAAAGTATAGTTTGACCAATCATTTAAATCCTTAACTGTATCTTTTTGAAATGCCCAAATTAATTCTTTAACTGGATGAAACATATCCAACTCTTTTGTAGTGGTTCCTTGTTTAACTCCTGTAAATAATCTTCTTTGTACTTGATGTATCAGATATTCATGTGAGGATTGTGCAAATCTTCTTCTTTCATCATCATCTAAGTATATATAATTCGCAAATAAGAATGTATTTTCATTCCATGTACCTGCAATAAATTCGAAAAATATATTTTTCTCATTAAAGCCTGCATTTAAAAGTTGATTCACAAAAGAATCTGGATCAGGATTATTTTGAACATTTCCAGAAGAGAAGAATGCACATGGACTTAAATTCTCTTTTCCTAATGTAAATAAATCATTCAATCCATTGAATTCAAAATAGATAAAAACTTCAACATATTGTAATGCAATTAAGGGAATAGCTAGACCTGGATTTTTACAAAACCAAAATTCTAATGGTATATATAATCTTGTACTAGGAATAGTAATATTTCCATTTTTATTTGGATAATAAACACTATGACCTGGTCTCAATTTAGGAAATTGTCCAATTAAACGATTATAAGATTTTTTCTTACTATCTGTTACTGTTAATTCGCTCCAAATTTGCATCCATTGTCCAAATTGGATATCGACACGTTGTCCTCCAACTGATAATTCCACTGAATGGATAAGATTAAGTCCTAGATGACGTGTCCATTTGAAATTTACTTCTTCAGGAGATAAATCTATATAATTTTCGACAGGAAAGCGAATATTAGGTGTATCAAATACAAGATAACAGTCATATAAGAGATCGGCATTTCTATCAATTTTAATTTTAGCTTGAGTTCTATTGGTGGTATTAAATGTAGGTAAAGAATAGAAGAATTGTTCTATATATTCCATGGAAAAATTAGTATGACGTCGATAAACAATTTTAAATTGTGTTATTTGAGGGTTTCCAGTTAAATATAAATCTTCAGCCCCATAGGCAACTAATTGCATAAGTCCTCCTGGCATTATATATAATATTAAAATATAATATAAATTCCAGTGCGCAAACTTAATATTTTTTTATATAAATATATATAATTATATATATAAAGAAATTATGATAAAAGAATTCAATGCAATTAGATTATTTATATGAAATAGAATTGAGAAAAATTATTGTTTGTCATAATCAGAAAAATGAATATAAACAATTTATAACTAATAATGGTTTAGATGATAGTAAAGATTCGTTAATTGATTTTATTAATAATTATATTATAATAGTAGACCATTATCAACTGATGCAAGATATTAAGAATATAACTGTTTATAATGAAAATTGGTTGGAGGAAGAGAAAAAATGTTTAATAAGTTAATTAAATTTTAATTTACTATACAATTCCCCATACATATCCATTAAATCTAATTAATCAACATATGGTTTTCTGAATTGAACAAATTAATAGTATATGCAATGCCATAGAATTTACTTGCATTTTTTGATATGTAATAGCTATGATTTGGAATCGCATGGTATCTGTAGTCTTTATATGTATATAAATATTGATAGGAATTAATAGAAAAAAATTGATTATAATTTATTGATATTTAATTCACTCAAATATCAATATGAATGAATCAGAAAAATTTAATATGAATGATTGGAAGAATTTTTATTCTAATAATCATTCTGAAGAGTCATATCAATGGCTTTGTGAACATTATTCTTCAAATCAATGTCTATTTCTAGGAACTTTTCAGGATAAACTTCCAGTTATAGATTTCATGAAAACTAATCTTATTAATGGATTTTATCAAGCTCTAGATAATAAATTACATAGAAATACTTTTGGTACAGGATTACTTAAAGATAAAATATTAACTTTTGTTTTTCTTTTTGATGGCATAGAAATGCCAGAACTATTCAAAGATAGTTCTCTCTATGAAGCCTGTATATGGACAAAAATTGATATAAAAAAGGCACAGAATATTATGTATTATGATATATTTGAAGAAGATTCCAAAATGTTTAGTTATCAATTCTTCATCTATAAATAAAATAATACTTAAAGATAATATATTTTAATTATAATAATGAATTTCCAACTCAAAACATACACCAATGATTCTTTTAATCCCAGTTCTAAAAGTTTATTATTTTCTTGGACTAAACAAAATTTAGATACTTCTCAACTCAAGAATCATAAATCTTTAAGAATATTAATAGATAGGAGTGGTAGTATGACGACGCCAATTAATGGAAATTATAAAAAATGCGATATTGTAGCAGAATCTGTCATAAATTGTGCAAAATTTTTAAATAATTTATATCATGATGATATTCATATTCATATTGGTTTGTTTTTTTTTAATAATGAATGTATTTGTGTAATTCCTTACAAAATTATAGATGACAATATGCTAACAATTATTCAACAAAATATATATAAATGGTGTGATCCCAAATGTAATACTGATTTTCGAGTAGCATTAGAAGAAAGTCATAATTTAATGCAAAAATATACATCAGAATACGAAACTATTTTAATATCAGATGGTTATAATAATGGTGCATATCGAGATGAAGAATTAATTGAAATATATGGCAATACAATTAATATATCTATTGGAATTGGTTCAGTAGAATCTTATAATAATAATTTATTTAAAAAATTAACAATATTGGAGAATGTTTATGGTGCGAATAATGGGAGTGAATTGCATGAATATTTTATAAATTCTATTTTTGGAATTACTACTAAAGTTGCTGAAAATATTAAATTTATTCTTCCAAATGTTAATATCATATCTCCTTTACAAATTAAAAATCATAATAATTCTTGTATTATAGAATTAGATAATTATCATTCACATAGAATATTTATGATATATTGTGAATCATATAATGATTTAAATATAAAAGTTACATATAAATTAGTTAAAACTGGTGAATATAAAATAGAGAATTTTTATACTCATGCATTTATAAATGATAAAATAGATATGAAAATAAAATTATATTGTCAAATCAGTCATAAATTAATAAAAGGATATTTAAATCAAGAAAAAATAAAAAAATTATACAATAATATTGATCAACTTGTACTCCATGATAATATTATTGATTCAAATTTAATTGCATTGAAAGATGAATTATTAAAATTAATTTCTACAGAAAATGTTCAAGAGTATAATAAACTTTTACATCAAACTACACTGCAAGCCTCTAATATGAATTATTCTAAACATTCTTTATCTAGAAGTGAAACTTATACAAATTCTATTAAAACTCTTAATAGTAATACTATAAATGAAAGACTTATATGTATAATTTGTTATAATAATCAGAGAGAAACATTATTTAGACCTTGTAAACATTTTGCTGCATGTATTCCATGCACTAAAAAATATGTTAAAGATAATAAAAATTGTCCAATATGTCGCGAAAAAATAAATAATTTATATGAAGTAAAAATACCACCACATTTACAAAAATCAGAATTAAAATGTTTAGATTGTAAATCACATAGAATAAATGTTATGTTAGCTGATTGTAATCATCTATGTCTCTGTTTAAATTGTGCTCGTACAAGATTTAATAAAAAATATAACTGTCCTTGTTGTGATAAATCCATTATGAGAATTATAAGTTTTATATTACCATAGACATTTTATCATATCTTAAGGACAACGTCTCTTATGTTTTTTCAAAAACTTTCCACCAATAAATAAAAAATTCCATTGCAACGTGAGGGATCCTAAGGGACGGGTTAAGACTTTACTAAAGTCGCGGTTTCCATAGGAAACCTTAATCTTGACGTCTCTTATTTATTGGGATGGTTCTGGACCAACTAGACCATGTCTAATATAACCTCCATCTAAAGCATATCCAGGATTATTAGTACCATAACCTGCATATGGTGAATAGGCATATCCATAGGGATAATTCGTTTTAGATTTCTTCTGATATTTTTTACCTTTATTAAATATATCATCCCACCATTCTTCAAAATTTTGTATCCAACTTTTTTTATATTGTTTACAATGTTCTTTTGAAATATATCTATGAAAATCTTGATGTTTTTGGATATCATTATATACTATTTTATATTTTTTATGAATAACAGGTCTACATTGAGTTTTTAACATATATCTATTTCTATCAGGATAATATGCTCTACAATATTCTGGTAACTTACTTTTCAAAACATATTTATTCATATCAGGACAAGGATGTACCATGGCTTTTGTTGCAAATTTACTTAAATCTTGACAAGGTGGTACACTACTTTTTAAAACATATTTATCAATATCTTTATTTTTAGTAATGTCACAATGTCTACATTTATGACGATCGTCAATTATAATATTACATACATCATTATCAATATATACATGATCACATTTAGGACATTTTCTGTTATATTTTTTATGATGTCTTTTATGTATTCTATGTCTATCTTTAATACCATGAAATCCCCATCCATAATATTCCGACGCACCACTGCCAATTTGTGGAGTTGAAGATTTATCAGGACCATAAAAAAATTCCTTAGTAGTAAAAAATGAGTTATATATGATAATAATAATTATAAATAAAATGATAATAAAGATTATATTTCTCATAGTTATATAATATAATCATATATTTTTTTATCTATAAATTATAATCAAATACTATAATATATGTACTATATCATATTATTTATTATCTTGAGTTTTATAATTATTCATTTCTATCCCCATCTAAATTTGAAATATATAAAATTTAATCAACTAAATCTTAAAAATGTAACAAGTTTATTCTGGACTGGTGGTTATGATTCTACATTTAGATTATGTCAATTATTAATTGATGAAAAGAAAAAAGTACAACCTATTTATCTAGCATGCCGCCATATCGATTCAACTAAACAAGACTTTTTTTCTGATAGACAAAGTCAAAATAAAGAAATAGCTGTTATGCAAAAAATTCGTCATCTGTTATTTAAACAATATCCTTGCACTCGTCTTCTCTTAAAACCCCTATTAATTGTTAATAAAATTCGCCCTAATTGTGTTGCTGACAAAAAAGCCATGTATATTCATTATCAATTAAAACAATATGCTCGACCATATACTCAATATGAAAGATTGGCTAGATTCTCTTTATATTATCCAACTAATATTGAAATAGGTTTAGATAAATGTGGCACTGGATTGGATAAAGCTACTAATAAATTTAGAATAGGAATGGGTGCAAATTGTCGGATTATAGATGATTTACCAGATAAATTTAAAGCACTTGATGTTTATCGAAAATTTAGATTTTCAATTGTACATTTAGATAAGAATAATATGTTAATAATTTCAAAAAAAAATGGCTATGCAAATATATTGAAAATGACGTGGAGTTGTTGGTTTCCAGGAAAGGATGGTAAACCATGTGGCATTTGCGAAATGTGTAGGAAAAGAATTATAATACAAGGTCATTAAAATTTCATAGTGTAATCACCAATGCAAAAAATTATCTTCACTGTGTATATTTTTTAGATAAAAAATTGAATAAAATAAATGATATTATAATATCCAATCAAACATCAAATGGTAAAACATATCTTGTATATAATGGCATATAGTTTATCACAAAAATGTGATTTCCAGACACAATTGAAA
>SDBT01010705.1_pt1 | contig 14784 bp, 17 predicted proteins | sample 2277101 | NCBI WGS metagenome assembly SDBT01 (sample SAMN10404973, study PRJNA504765) | marine sediment metagenome | isolation source: marine sediment core GS10_PC15, 103 cmbsf | place: Arctic Ocean: Southern Knipovich Ridge | collected 2010
GTTGCGCCCTATACGGCCGTGGGCATAGTTGCTGCCCAGAGTATCGGTGAGCCGGGTACACAGTTAACTTTACGCACCTTCCACACCGGCGGCGTGGTAGGACTCGATATCACCAGTGGTCTGCCCCGGGTGGAAGAGCTCTTTGAGGCAAGATTGCCTAAGGCACCCGCAATTATATCAGAAATAGATGGATTGGCTGAGGTAGTTCAAAATGAGGAGGGGAAAGTTATTAAGGTTGCTAGGTCTGAGGTATTCCATGATGAATATTCACTGCCTGCCAGCGCTAAAGTTATGGTGAGCAATGGTCAACGGGTAGATATAGGAACAGTGTTAGCCGTTCCAGCCACTAAGGCTAAGGCTAAAGCTAAAGCTAAATCCAAATCAGCGGCTCTAACTACCGAGGCTCAATCTATTATGGCTCGTGTTGCCGGTGAGGTAACCATTGAGGATAGTCAGTTGTCCATTGAGTACGAGGAGAGAGAGGAGCGGGAGTATGCTGTTCCGGCGGCAACCCGGATTCGTATTCAAGATGGAGACCTAGTGAAGGCAGGGCAGCAACTTACCGATGGCTCTATCAACCCACAGGATATACTCCATATTTTGGGTGGGGAGGCAGTCCAGCAGTACTTAGTGGATGAGGTGCAAAAGGTGTATCGCTCCCAGGGGGTCAACATAAATGATAAGCATATTGAGGTTATCGTCCATCAGATGTTATCCAGGGTTCGCATTGATTCCTCGGGTGACACTGAACTGGTGCCGGGGGAACTAGTAGGCAGGTTCCGTTATGAGGACATTAATGCTAAAGTGTTGGCTGAAGGGGGTGAGCCAGCCACTGCCCACACGGTGTTGGTGGGTATAACCAGAGCCTCGTTAAGTAGCGATAGCTGGCTGGCAGCGGCTTCCTTCCAGGAGACTACCAGGGTGCTTACCGAAGCCGCAATTTCGGGAAGGGTAGACAGGCTGGTTGGGCTTAAGGAAAATGTGATTATCGGTAAGTTGATCCCAGCCCACTACCCAATCTCTGAGGAGGTACCGGAAGAGATGCCGGAGAGGGCACTAGAAGTGGTACCAGAGGTAGTGGCCGGTCAAGAAGGTGAAGAGACGCTAGCTATTTAGAGACTCTTAGTAACTCATTTTGATTGTTTCTACAGGGGAGCCACCCTAACTAAATTAGGGTGGCTCTATTTTTATTGTCGGTTTATCCTCGCCCAGTTAGAGATGTGGTATAATAAGGTCGTTTATTAAGGCAGGTTCCCAGAAAAATCGAAGATTTTTCGGGGTGCTTTAAGGGGGTGAGGTTAAAATAACTCGCATTGTATCGGGTAAAACCAGTGCTGAGGACATACCTCTTGATACTAGCCTCCGACCACGCCGCCTTGATGAGTTCATTGGTCAGACCAGAATCAAGGAGAATCTGAGCATAGTTATCACCGCGGCTAAGGGTAGGGGTGAGGCACTTGACCATATACTGCTCTATGGCCCACCAGGTTTGGGCAAAACTACTCTGGCTTACATCATAGCGGCTGAGGTAGGGGTTAGCATCAGGATTACCTCGGGTCAAGCGGTAGAGCGCACCGGAGACCTAGCGGCTATCTTGACCAATCTCCATAGTCATGATGTACTCTTTATTGATGAAATTCACCGCCTCAATCGGACAGTAGAGGAGATGTTATACCTGGCGATGGAGGACTTTGCCCTAGATGTTATCATCGGCAAGGGTCCGGGTGCCAGGAGCTTAAGATTAAGCCTCCCCGCCTTCACCCTGATTGGGGCTACCACTCGCTTTGCCCTGCTGAGCCCACCTCTCCGAGACCGCTTTGGTGCTGTCTACCGCCTCGATTTCTATGACCAGGCATCTATAGAAGGAATCCTCAAACGTTCCGCCCGTATTATCCAGGTAAAAGCCGAAGCCACCGGGCTGGATGAAATAGCTCGTCGAGCTAGAGGTACACCCCGCGTCGCTAACCGACTGCTCAAGCGAGTTAGGGACTATGCTCAGGTGAAGGCAGATGGTGTAGTCACCCAGTCAGTGGCAGTTGAGGCCCTAGCTAAGCTTGAAGTTGACCATATAGGTCTGGATGAGATAGACCATAAGGTGCTACATACTATCATTGACAAGTTCAATGGTGGTCCGGTGGGGCTGGAGACTATCGCTGCCTCCATCAGCGAGGAGTCAGATACTATCATGGATGTCTATGAGCCTTATCTCTTGCAACTCGGCTTCCTGGAGCGAACCCCCCGCGGCAGATTGGCTACTCAACGGGCCTATCAGCACCTCGGCTTGCCCTATAATAAAGAAAAACCCCCTCAGCCAACGCTATGGTAAAGCAACAAAATAGAATCTGGCTTCTAGTTATCATCCTTTCCCTCATCCTGCCTCTGAGTAGTTGTAGCTCACCACCCGATATCGCCCGGGTTACCCAGGTGATTGATGGTGATACCATCATTATAAAAGGTGGCTATCGGGTAAGATACATTGGTATTGATACCCCTGAGATTTATCCTCGGGCAGAGGCTTATGGAATTGAAGCCTGGCAGGCAAATCGTCAGCTGGTAGAAGGTAAAGAGATTCGTTTGGAGCGGGATGTCTCTGAGACAGATAGATACGGGAGGCTGCTGCGCTATGTGTATGTCGATGGCATCTTGGTTAATGCTGAGCTGGTAAGGCAAGGGCTGGCTCAGGCTAAAGCCTATCCACCCGATACTAAATACCAGGACTACCTAGAGCAAATGGAAGCAGAGACGAGGGAAGCTGGCGTTGGGCTATGGGCGAAATAAAGGGGGAGCCACCAGTTAAGTCTCCCCCTTTTGTATTCCCAGAAAGGCTATTTATTCCAGGATAGCATAGGCTACCTGAACGGTAAGGCTGATTTCCATCTCACCGGGGCTGATTGGTGGTGCTGGAGCTGGCGCTGGTATTGATGCCTCCATGTATACGCGCTGTGGGTAAATAGGTGGCGGAGCCTGGATGCTCTCGGAGATATAGGTCGGCTTGCCCACGGTGACACCAGCCAGCTTAGCTAGTTGCTTGGCTTTGGCTTTAGCCTCAGCCATTGCCTTTTCCCGGGCTTCTTCATGGTAGGCTGACGGGTCATCTACAGAAAAGGCGATGCTATCTATGCGGGTGAGGTCTCCCCCTGCCTCGGCTACAGCGTCAATGATGATGCTGACCTTATCTAAGTCCCTTATCTTGGTAGTTACGATGTTGGTTACTTGATAGCCGGTCACAATCTCTTCTTCCTTTATTCTATCCCATTTTGTTACCCGGTGAATGCTGAAGCGCTGAGTTTGAATGTCCTTCTTAGCTACCCCGTTGTCGGTTAGGGCGTCCATCACCCTGTTCATAGCTTCGGTTGCCTTAGATTGAGCCTCGACTACGGTTGCCTCCTGAGACTGAATGCCTAACCTCAGGGTGGCAATATCGGGAACAATGGATACCTTTCCGGTGCCGGTAACCCAAATCCCTTCCTGCTGGGTCGAAAATATCCCTCCCAGGGTCGGGGTTCCGGTTCTAGTACAGCCACTTAAAAATACCGTTGTTAGCACTAATACCAGACCTATGGCTAAAAACCATCTCCTTTTCATTATTTACCTCCTTTTTCAGATTTGTTTCTACTTTATAACGAAAAAGCCGCCGGTTGGTTAGTGTTAATTTAAGGGATATTGGCTGAGAAATTATTTTTGTGGCTAATCTAAAGCGTTAAGGGCTTTCTCATAACTAGATGCTGATACCGCAATTGCCCGGCGCAAGGCAGGTTTTGCCGATTCCGGGACTTTCTCTAGTACGGCACTGAGTATCGCCGGATGATTAACCGCGTTGCGCTTAAGGAGCATCCTGAGTTTACCCTTCTCACTGGCTGGCGCCGGTTCACCTCCTCTACCTTTGCCCTCTACCTCAGCTTCTTGTTGTGGCACAGGTGCCTCTTCTGGTGGTGCGAGAGTTACCGGTGTTCTCGCTGGCAGGTCTCTCCTCTCTCCCTTACCGGCTAGAGGCAGGCTAGCCATCACTGCCAGGTGCTTGTTGAGTCGCCGAACGGTTGGCTCTATCTGCTCAAGCTTACCCTTATTGACTATATAGACTATCTCGGCTACTCTCCTATCGGCTAGATTAGCATACAGTTTAGCCTTACCTATATCGGATGTGGTTAGGGTCAGCTGCACCTGCTCTGTCGCCAGCTTCACCGTATAAAGGGGGCTATCGGGCATACTGTAGCCAGCCGCTGCCACCGTACCACCTCCTACCATAAACAGACTTATAACTATGGCTATGGCAACTGCCCACTGTGGCTGCCAGCCCAATAAAGGCAGTGCTCTTCTGGGTTTTACCTCCTGAAGAGCCGACTGGAATTGGTATCTGGCTCTGGCTTTAAACTCAGGGTGGGGTTGGATAGCCAGCGCCTTCTTAGTCGCCACTGCCGTCTGTAGTAATGGCTCAAGTTCGGCAGCGTGTTCAGGATAGCTCTGGAGGCACTGTTCTATAGGCTCACCCTTAACCAGCAATCGCTCCAGGCATTCATCTAGGATATTATTGAATTCTTTAGCCTTTTTCATTATCCTCTGCCACCAGTAGTGTTTTGCGCAGGGCTAATATGGCGCTATGTTGCAAAGCCTTTACTGCTCCCTCATTTTTGCCCATAACCTTTGCCACCTCAGCAACAGGTAGCTCACCGGCAAACCGCAAGCTAATCACCTCACGCTGTGCCTTGGTCAGCCGTTTGGTGGCTGATACTAGCTGTTCAATGTTCAACCTATGCTCAGTCACTAGCTGTGGATTATCACCGCCACTTGTCAGCGAATCATCAAGGGGAGTAGTAACTACTTTACTCTTCTTTCTCAGGTGGTCTACCACCAGGTTATGTGCAATGCGAAATAGCCAAGCGGCGAAGTGCGTGCCTTTCCACTTGAAGGATGAAATAGACTGGAGTGCTTTAAGAAAGACCTGCTGGGTCATGTCCTCCGCCTCCGTCTTGTTTCCTATCTTGAGAGCTACATAGCGATAAATCTTATTGAAGTGGCTCTCATATAACCGGGCGAAAGCCTCCTTGTCTCCCTGTTGCGCTCGTTGGACGAGGCTCTGCTCTTCTTGCACCTGATAACCCTCCGCCAGCTAAACCTTAAGCTCATTCTATACCGTGCTTGGGTCTAGCCGCAATTACGGTGTTACCCTGTGCATATAGTATAACGAAGAAGACGGTAAAAGGATAGGTTTTCCTAGCATTGATTTAGGTATATCCTTGGTCTCTCTTCACAATCAATCTGAAGTATGCCATTGGGGAATGAGTGTGTTACAATAACTTTAAGGCTTTCTTCAGGAATAGAGATGCCTTACTATGTGCGCTTAATGCGCTTGGAAGATATTGCCCAGGTTACTGAGATTGACCGGGAAGCCTTTCCCAGCATGTTGCCACTGGCTAACTATCGGCGTGAGCTGGGAAATCGGTTAGCCCACTATATTGTCGCCTGCGATGAGGGCAAGAAAGTTGAGGAGACCGAGTTAAGCGCTAAACCGGAGAAGGGCTTTTCCGGGTTGGTATCCAGGGTGAGGCGTTTGTTTGACCACGACCGTTTCTTTGGCAGTGAGGTGCCGGCATCAGGTAGGGAATATGTGGTTGGCTTTGCTGGCTTCTGGCTAATGGCTGATGAGGCTCACATAATTAATGTTGCGATGCGGGTGGAGTATCGTCGCCAGGGTATAGGAGAACTGCTCCTAATATCCATCATAGACCTGGCAACAGAGCTAAATGCCGGCATGATTACTCTTGAGGTGCGTGCCTCCAACACTGCTGCCCTGGGTCTCTATTACAAGTGTGGCTTCACCCAGGTAGGTCTGCGTCATGGCTACTATACCGATAATAGAGAAGATGCGGTATTGATGACCGCTGAGAATATTACCTCAGCTCCATTTCAGGAGCGACTTCAGCAGTTAAAGCAGATTCGCTCCAGAAAATGGGGGCTAACTCGATACCAAATTGCCCACTAGCTATCGGCTTATCTTTCCGCCGAATAAACTACCTCGACGACCCAGAAGCTGTTGTTTATCTATGTTTGCCTGGAACCATTCCTCTAGCCCCTGCTTGCTCTTAGCCAGTAGCTCTTCTAGCTTGTGCACATCAATACCGGATAGATAGGTAACTGACTTACGCTTTTTGGCAGCATCTATATCCTGGTTAAACCTCTCCGCCATACTAAAGGTAGTAGCTAGAGTGGTCTGTAGCGACTGGTCTAGAAAATCCAATTTGCTCTCATTTCTCTTCCAACTTCCTGTCTTAAACTCCTTGACATTCAGGTGGAATTGGAAATCTTCCACAAGCTTCTGATTGTGATTTGTTTCCGATAACAGGCTCATCGCCACTTCCACTGGTGTCCTCTCTCCCCGCCGCCTCCTGAGGAAAATATTGAATACCAGCAAAGCAACTATTCCCAGAATGATAAATAAATTTGCCCCTATATCACCAAAATCCATAGCTTACCCCTGCCATCTTAACTCTAGGGTTTAATTAAACCATACTACTAACACTATGTCTATAGGCACGATAAGCAGGGAGGTTTATTAGAGAAATTAAGGGGGTGAGGTTGATAAATAATCTATTATAAGCCAAGTACTTGACAACCAATGGTGTGATATGCTAAAAGGTAGCACAATAAAATTAAGGAGGAGAAGAAGTGCCATCTATTTTCAAGGCTCTAGCATCAATAAGTGCTTGGGGACTGTTTGTCCTTGGCTGGTTTGTAGTTGTGATAAACATAGTCATGGGTGCTACCGCTGGGGAATATTTTAATCCGGCTAAAGTACCGTCAGCGGAGATGGCCCTTTTTGCAGGATTGGGCATTGCCGGCATCGTTTTGTCGGTATGTGTCATGAGATTAAGGCAAAAAATGGAATAAAGCGGTAGCCAGCACTTGTTTCCATAGTGCCCGCCCTGACCAGCACCAGATTTAGCACTTTCTATTTCTGAGGGTTTTCTGAAGCCAGTTTACCCCCAATTGCCCAGTTGTGCTTGGGATTATCTTTCATGATAATCTGCACTACTTCTGGGGAAGTGCCTATTTTTGCAAACGTAGAAGTTATACCCTCAGCAAGTTGCTTCTTCTGCTCAATAGTGCGTCCCTCCCACATTTCCACGATAACTAATGGCATGATATCCTCCTTCTTCTGATTAATTATGCTGTTTGATTTTAGCTTTTAGGACTTCTATTTCTTGTTGTCTCTCAAATTCCTCCTGGCTAAGGGGTTCACAAAACTTAAGCTCATTATTTTCTATCTTAGTTGTGAAGAACTCTCTACATTTCCAGCATCGGTACGGACGCTGATAGCTTGACTCAGTCAGAGGTAAACTACCCTCGGTGACACATTTAGGGCATTTGATTTTGGCTATTATAATTTGCTCTTACTCCTTCTCATATGTTTAACCTTTCATATTACTCAAACAACACTAACACGTGAAAAGAGTGCATTGGCTATCAGTCCAGCTATTGGGGGGAAAAAGAAGGTGCATGCCAGGCGAATTAGGGTGAACTGCCATCCCATTATCCCTACTTCCAGTGGCAACCGAGTAAACGCCAGTAATGACCATCCGGTCAGAAGTGCTACCATAGTGCCTGTACTTGCTCCCACACGCAATAGTCCGGCGGCAATGGGCAGACTAATGAAGGGACCACCTGGCATAAGTCCGCCCACTAGTGTACCAATTAGGATACCTCGAAAACCAGATTCTGCGCCTACCCACTTGGATATCATCTCAGTAGGAATAAGAACCTGAATCATACCAGCGACAACAAAGGCGAAAATTAGTAAGGGGATAATCTGTAATAGCAGATTCCCGGCTGATTTTAACCCCAGAATATGTTCCCCACCACCTTTTTGATAGCCAATAACGAGTAGGGCAATGGCAATTACCGCCATTATTATTGTTGGGATAAGCATTTGCCGAAACCTCCTGCTTTTACTCACCTGATTTCTCCATTCGTATTCTTAGCTTATCATAGTTACGGTGGATAATATTGTCAATCTAGCCGTCAGGAGTTTGTTTGGTAACCTATCCCTCTGACCCCCTCAAAGTAGCAGGTATTAAGCGAGAGTTAAAGAGAGGCGAAGCCTCTCTTATATTAGCATTCCCCCTTCCCCTTGATAAGGGGAAGGGGGATATAAGGGGGATGGGGTCACCCAAAAAGGCTAAGGGGGGTGAGGTTGATAAGTGATTCCCTGTAAGCCAGATACTTGACAACCAGGGGATAACGTGTTAAAAGGTAGCATAATAAAATTAAGGAGGAGAAGAAATGCCATCTATTTTCAAAGCTCTAGCATCAATAACGGCTTGGATTCTGTTTGTTTCTGGGTGTCTTGCACTGATATCGAGAGCCGTAGTCTGGCTAACGGTGATAGGGTTCACTGGTCCTAACACCTCGCAGCTCGCCATGGATTTCTTCGTGGTTATTGCCTTGTTCGTTGCTGCCGTGGTGGTCATGATATTGAGACAGAAGATGGAATAAAGCGGCTCTAATTGCCCTTTTTCAACAGCAGGCATATATTGCGGGAAAAGAACTTGAGCGAGAAGTGGTAGGAGCTTTCCGGGAAGGATTTTAGCACCTGAAAGCCTGCCTGCTTCACCCGCCTCTCCAGTTCGCCGTAGGAGAAGAGGTAGTAGTAGCGATACAGGGTCTTACCTCTGGTTCGCCACGCCACGGCTACCTCACGGCGCCTAAACCAGAACCTGGGTTGCCCGCGGTTCCATACAGTTATAAAGGCTTCACCACCTGGCTTTAAAACCCGCCTCAGCTCACTTAGTGCCGCTTGTCTCTCCTTCTCGCCTTTTATATGGTGGTAGGTGGCTACTGAGATTGCCCAGTCAAAGGTTTCATCATGATAGGGAAGATGACTAACATCGGCTACAGATAGATTTACGGTAAAGCTGAATTTCTGGGAATATTTTTGAGCAAACCTTAGCATCTCGGTGGAAAAGTCTACACCATATAGGTCGAAGCTCTGCTTGAAGGGCAAAAAGTCCGGTCCATGGGCACAGCCAATATTAAGTAACTTGCCCCCCTGCCACCTTTGTGCCAGCATCTCCAGCTCGTTACGGAATATAGACCAGTGCCTGAAGTTATACCAGCCAGGAGCTATCTGATTAAATAAGTCTCTAGTCACCTCCACTCCTTATTCTCCTTTGAAACTATAAGGCAATTTCTGATGACGTACTGCCAAGATAGCAGGTATAGCTACCGCGTATAATGTAAGGAAGATAATAAAGACCCACTGATAGGTATTCATAGCATCATATATATACCCTGCCATAAGAGGGCCTGTGGCGAAACCAACGCTTTGAGCGAAGATTACCGCACCAAAGATGGCACCATAAGAGGCTAACCCAAAGCTAGTGCTTATGAGCATTGACATAGTCGGCAACCAGCTACCTATACCCAACCCGAAAATGATTGCGTATAGCCATATTATTGTCAGGGGAGATGCTGGTCCTATATTCATAAGAATCACAATGCTCACTACCTGAAGACCAAGACCAATGGAGCAAGCGTATTTTGCCTGTAGCTGGTCGCAAAGCCAGCCAAAGCCGAATTTGCCTATAAGGCTCCCAAGACCAATAGCACTGAGGGCAGTTGATGCTGTTACTATAGAGAAACCGATATCCTGCAAATGGAGAGCTTGACTCTGAAGAATACCCATCAGGGATAAACCATTTACTAGGAAAGCGATAGCAATTAACCAGAAACTCAAGGTGGTTAGTGCTATTTTCAGGCTCAACCCTTCGGAGGGTGAGAGCAAGGCTTTGGACTTAGCTTCAGTTAGTGCCTCGGCAGCTTCCACTCCATCGGGGTAAAGCCCCACATCAGCTGGTTTCGTTTTTATCACCAATAACGCTAAAGGAATAAGTATCCACGTAAAAAGGGTTAGAGCTAGATAGGATGCCCTCCAGCCAAAATCAGGGATAAGATAGCCTCCAATAAGTAGAGGTAGGACAAACCCACCTGCGCCTATCCCTGTTGACATTATGCCTATGGCTGTACCTCTCCTTTTTCTGAACCAATTTGAAACCATAGCAGTGGCTGGAACCTGACTTGTTGCTGCCATACCTACCCCTATGATGGTATAGCCGCCATAAAAATACCAAAGGCTATGTATTCGACTTAGTAAGGCAAATCCAAGACCCGTTATAAGAGCACCGATAGAGATAACCTTCCTCACTCCATAGCGGTCAACCATCCTGCCAATAAAGGGTGAAGCCACACCTAGACCTAGATGGAAGATGGTGAAAGCAGTCATTATCCCGCCCCTGCTCCAGCCTAGTTCTACCTGAATGGGTTTGACGAATAGACTAAAAGCGTAAACCCCACACCCAGCGTAAATAAGCACACAGAAAAAGGCGACTACTACTATCCAGTAGCCATAAAAGACCCTAGTCTTTTTTGAAAAACGCACCTTTCAGGCATCCCCGAAAATTAATATATTACATTAGCTTAGCACAATAACTAAGCAGAATTCTCTCAGTACAGCATTTGTAAATGACAGGAGAATAAAATTTGTTTGTTGGCATAAGCTCAAATCTGCTAAACTGTCTGTGATGAGAAGTATACTATGAAAAAATCCACCAGGACAATATCCGGGGTTACTCCAGTAGCTGTTATGACCTTACCCCTGAAGTGTCCGGGACAATGCATATATTGTCCCACTTACTCGGCTATACCCCAGAGCTATACCCCTGGGTCGCCAGCAGCATTGCGGGCGAAGCAGTGTGACTATGATGCCAAGCAGCAGATTAAACTGAGGCTGAACGTCCTGGCCGCAATGGGACACCCCACGGATAAGATTGAGATGATAGTAATGGGTGGCACTTTTCTGGCTTATCCCCAAGATTATCAATACCAGTTTATCAAGGACTGCTATGATGCCTTAAATGGTGAGGAGTCGGTCACTCTGGAAGAGGCAAAGCAACTTAATGAAACGGCTGACCATCGGTGCACCGGGCTATGTATAGAGACCAGACCTGATTGGTGCCAACAGGGGGAAATAGACAGGATGCTTGAGTTTGGCACCACTAGAGTAGAGCTCGGGGTTCAGACCTTAGACGATGAAATCTACCGACTGGTAAAAAGAGGGCACAAGGTGGAGGATGTGGTTAAGGCTACCACATTGCTCAAGGAGCATGGTTTTAAGGTGCACTATCACTGGATGCCGGGGCTGCCCGGTTCAACCCCTGAAGAGGATTTGGCGCTATTCACCAGGCTTTTTAGTGATGACAGTTTTAAACCAGATGGGTTGAAGCTATATCCCACTATGGTGGTGTCAGGAACGGAGCTGGAGAAGTGGTATCGGGACAAGCGCTACCAGCCATACGATTATGATACGATGATTAATCTGTTGGTTGATATAAAGTCCAACGTGCCCAAGTATGTCAGAATCTCAAGGGTGCTCCGCGATATCCCGCCCAAGTATATTACGGCTGGTTTAAAGGATTCACTGCGGGATGTGATTAAGCAGCGTATGGAGCAGCAGGGTATTGAGTGTAAGTGTATCAGGTGTCGGGAGTATGGTCACCGGCTGCAGAACGATTGGGAGATAGGTGAACCCCGGATGGTAAGGATGGATTATGAAGCCTCAGGTGGTAAAGAAATATTCCTATCATTTGAGGATGAAAGGGAAACGCTATTTGGCTTGTTGCGGATGAGAATTCAATCTAGGCCTATAGTTAGGCTGGGATGGGGGATTAAGGGGAATTTAGCCATAATAAGGGAACTGCATGTATATGGGCCTGAGGTTTCTCTCAGTCAACGAAATCCAACCGCAGCTCAGCATAGGGGTTTAGGCAAAGCACTGCTGAGGGAAGCTGAGCAGATTGCCGGTGAGGAATTTCAGGTTTATCAAATGGTAGTTTTGAGTGGAACTGGAGCCAAGGAATACTACCGCTCTGAGTTTGGCTATAGCTCGGAGGGAGACTACATGGTCAAGAGTCTCGCTCAGCCAAAGGGGGATTTCGAGAAATTGAATTGAAAAGGATATCAACAAGAATGGGGCTAATTATAATGGCTAGCCTGTTGTCAGTAATCTTGCTTAGCGGAAGTTGTGCTCCTGCCCAAGGTTTTGATAATCACCTGAGGTCAATTGTGAAGCCATACCGGTTCAGTATCGCTAAGTGGGAGTTAAGGACTATACCACAGGAAGTAAGTGAATGGATTTTCGGTGGGTCTAAAGAGATTGATAATGAAGTCAATACTGTTACCGAGTATTTTCTCTCTGTTGAGCGGATAAAAAGCTTAAAGTCAGAAATAAAGGCAATCAACGCTGGGAATAAACAGGGCGATTTGGCTTCACTTGAAGCTGAATTAAATAAGTTACAAGGGCAAAGAGCGTCTCTGGACGAGGCGGTAGCAAGAATAGTGGGAAAGCAGATAAGGGAGACTCTGGCTCAACAGGGCATATTCAATCCAATCATAGGATTAAAGGTTAGCTTCCCGCCGCTAATTTTCAAATTAGAGAAACCGCCTCATCTGCTGGTGATTTCCCCCCGAGACAGGATAGAGAGCATGAGGGAAATTGCGCTCCAGCCAAGTATTAACTTAAAGGAGATGGAAGCTATTGAAGGTGAGGTCGATAAATTAGGTGTCTCCTCACTGGTGGTGGGGCTTGGCGGCTTTGCCATATATCCCAGCTTGGTGACTAATGACGCTAGTCTGCGGTTTACCTTTGATACTGTGGCTGAGGAGTGGCTGCATCAATATCTGGTTTTCAAACCATTAGGCTTTCGTTACTTACTTGATGTAACTGGTGTAGCTCGAAACTATGAAATTGCTACCATAAATGAAACCCTTGTCAGCATGGTCAGCAAGGAAATTAGCGCTATAGTCTATGAGAAATACTATACCGAGTATGAAAGTCAGCAGAACCGGGTAGATGAATCAGAATTTGACTTTAACCGAGAGATGAGGGAGATAAGGAGGGCTGTTGACCAGTATCTGGCGCGAGGAGAGATTGAACAGGCTGAGGAATTTATGGAACAGAAGCGCCAATATTTAGCCTCAAAGAGCTATTACATTAGAAAGCTGAATCAAGCCTATTTTGCCTTTCACGGGGCTTATGCCGATAGGCCAACCTCCATTAGCCCCATCGGGCTTGAGTTGAAGGAGCTGAGGCGCCGAAGTGCTTCCCTTAAGGACTTTCTGGACACAGTGGCGGTAATGACTAGCCGTCAGGAGTTGAAAGAAGCCTTAGAGACGGGAGATGATGTCCAAAAGTGATATTGTATGATGTGGTAGTTGTTGGTGGCGGACCAGTCGGAAGCTACGTGGCTTATAAGCTGGCTGAGGCGGGGTATGGGGTGGTGGTGGTGGAACAGAAGGCAAGTCTAGGGGAGGCAGTTTGCTGCACTGGCATTATCAGTCAGGAGTGTGTTGGCTCCTTTGCTATTGCTGAGGATGTTATTTTGAGGCGAGCCAACAGTGCCACATTGGTATCACCTTCAGGCAGGTTGCTTAGACTGTGGCGACCGGAACCCCAGGTCTGTATTATAGACCGGGCAGGTTTTAACCTGGCTATGGCGAGACAGGCTCAGGATAGGGGAACGGAATATGTGCTAAGTAGTCTGGTCAAGAATATAGAGGTCAGGGATGACAGGGTTAGAGTTGAAGCCACTCGGCAGGGGGAAAAGTTAAATTTTGAGGCAAGAGCGGCGGTTATTGCCAGCGGCTTTGGTTCCAGTCTGGCTCAGCGGTTGGGTTTGGGTAAGGTCGGTGATTTTGTTATGGGAGCCCAGGCAGAGGTGGAAGCGGTTGGGGTAGATGAGGTGGAGGTCTATTTTGGGCAGGAAATGGCTCCTGGGTTTTTTGCCTGGCTGGTGCCTACCTCACCACCGAAGGCTTTAGTCGGGCTACTATCGCGGCGCAGTCCGGGGCTTTATTTACGAAAGCTAATGGCAGCCCTAATGACTCAGGGAAAAATAGATTCTGACGAGGCTGACCTAAGTCATCGCGGGATTTCATTAGTGCCGTTGGCTAAAACCTACGGCGACAGGCTGGTGGTGGTAGGGGATGCCGCCGGACAGGTAAAGCCGATCACAGGTGGTGGCATTTACTATGGTTTGCTGTGTGCTGATATAGCCGCTAAAAATTTACACCGGGCACTGGCAAGTAACGACCTCTCGGCTAAGAGTCTGGTTGGTTATGAACAAGGGTGGAGGAAAAAGCTTGGGTGGGAGTTGAAGATAGGCTACTGGGCTCGAAAGTTTTATGAGCGCTTGAGCGATGCGCAGATTGACCGGGCATTTGACATAGTAAAATCCAAAGGCATTGCTGAAGCTCTACTTAAAGAGGAAGACTTGTCCTTTGACTGGCACGGTGAGGCGGTATTGAGGTTGATAAGACGCCGGGTATTATCTAAGATTGGGGCGGTGAAGATTCCTTTTCGTTTAGGGCGCAGAGGTTGAAGAAACCGCTACAGTGGATAAAAACAATATCAGTTTATACTATTGACCCGGATATGATTAAAGTCTAGAATAGGTAAGACCGAGTCGCACCACATATATTGGGGGGTATTCTAGAGGTGAATAATGATAGCCAGAATTTGAGCTTGGGTGAAGCCGTTAGCCGCTTTCTGACCAAGTTGTCACCCGGTGAGAGAAACGCAAGCCAGCAGGAGGTGTATAGATTTGTTCGTTGGTATGGTGGGGGGCGACCTTTTGCCGGGCTTACTGCTCCAGAGATAGCTAAATATGCAGAGCAGTTATCGCTGTCGGATACTGACTACATAAAAAAGTTTGAGCTGATTCGAGCCTTTTTGGT
>SDBT01010706.1_pt1 | contig 14783 bp, 14 predicted proteins | sample 2277101 | NCBI WGS metagenome assembly SDBT01 (sample SAMN10404973, study PRJNA504765) | marine sediment metagenome | isolation source: marine sediment core GS10_PC15, 103 cmbsf | place: Arctic Ocean: Southern Knipovich Ridge | collected 2010
GGCAGGTCCACCACGCGCTGCTGGGGAATGTTGACCGGGATGGCAGGCGGGTCGAAAATCGGCTCGCCCATGTCGACGGTCGCCGCGACAACCTTGCCGTTCTCGCCTAATTCCAGTTCGATGGTCTTGACGCCCGCGCCGGTTTCCACGCACATCGGATTGGCGTTCGTCAGCCCGCGATCGAAAGCGAACTTGGCCAGGCACCGCACGCCGTTGCCGCACATTTCAGCTTCCGAACCGTCCGCGTTGAACATGCGCATGCGAACGTCGGCCTGGCTCGAGGGCAGAACGAGAATCAAACCGTCGCCGCCAATGCCGAAGTGTCGATCGCTGACCAGTCGCGCCGTAGCCGTCGGATCTTCCACCGTTTCCTCGAAGCCGTTGACGTAAATGTAATCGTTTCCGGCGCCATGCATTTTCGTGAATCGCATCAGTACACCTCGTTAAAACACCATGCAGCAATTATACGCTACTCTGTCTGTTCGGGACATCTTTCGTTTACTGCTTAACCTTCCACATTCCGAACGCCAGATAGGTCGACTGCGGAGTACAGCACGAATACACAAAAAAAAAGCCCACCCCGTAAAGGGCAGGCCTGATGTTTATTTCGTTTTGTCGAACTCCGAAATCAGACGGTCTGGAGTTCCTTGTGACGTTTCTCCAACTGCCCGCGAAGTCGGCCCAGAATCGCCGAGTGCATCTGGCTAACGCGGCTTTCGGACAGATCGAGCGTCTCGCCGATCTCCTTCATCGTCATCTCTTCGAAGTAATAAAGAATGATGATCAAACGCTCGGCCCGATTGAGCCCGCGAGTAATCAGCTCTTTGAGGTCTTTCTGTTGGGCCAGGCGGAACGGATCCTCGATGCGGCGATCTTCCAGGACGTCGATTTCGCGCACGTCCTTGTTCGAATCCGTCTCGAACCACTTTCGGCTGAGGGAAACCAAACCCACAGCGCGGGCATCGCGTCTGAGTTTGTTAAATTCTTTCCGTGTGACCTTGAGTTGCTTGGCCAGTTCCCGCTCGGTCGGTTCTCGGCCGAACTGTGCTTCGAGAACTTGCCTGGCGCCGTTGAGCTTGTGCGCCCTGCTGCGAACGAGGCGAGGCACCCAGTCCATCGCTCGCAATTCATCCAGTATCGCACCGCGGATGCGCGGTACGCAGTAAGTTTCGAATTTCACGCCACGTTCCGGATCGAACGCATCGACCGCGTCCATCAGGCCGAAAATGCCGGCCGACATCAAATCATTGACGTCAACCTCATCCGGCAATTTCGCCGACAGCCGGTCGGCTGTGTATTTCACGATCTGGAGGTAATGCTCTAGCAGTCCGTTGCGGTTCTTCTCACTCCTACGTTTCCAATACGCCTTCCAGAGTTTCTCGGCCTTGGCGGCCCTCGCAGCCTTTTCGGGCGTCATCTTCCGCTTGACGGTATTCATCCTTGGTCAATCCTTTCACGCAAGATCGAGATGTGATGTGGAGCGACAGTGATACGCAACACTGCGTCTGCTCCCGTCATCCCAGACCCACTACTCTCCAGTCCAGACTCTTGCACACTCATTTCGACATGTCCGTCCGAGTACCTATTTATATCACCAGAATTGCCTATTGTGACGGGCGTACCTGAAGGCTGCACACTCCGCACTTATCTTTATTCACGTATTTATCCCGAAAAACTTTAGGGTTAAATTCAAAGAAAATGCATGTCCGACGATCAGGTATCTCCAAGTACCTTAATAACACAGTATTAGAACAGTGATCCTGAGCGATATTTATTTGATCCGTCTCAGGCGGTCATACGAACCAGTTTGCCACGCGGCGAAAGAAACCTTCCTTCCGATTGGGAAGTGTCAGCGTCCCGCTTGCCGAGAGTTTCGTCGCCAGAGCGGCCATGCAGCGGCTGGCCGGGCAGCGCGGATACGCCAGGACGAAGGGCTCTCGTTTGCGGACTGCCTCGCGGACTTTCGGCTCCATCAGCACGTAGCCTGCATCGAAAACGCGCACGCCGAGAAATTGCCTGGCTACGTTGGATATCCGCTGATACGTCGTGCGTGCCTCGTTGCGGTTGAGCGTCATGTTCACCAACACGCTCATGTGGCCCTCGTACCCGTTCTGCGAAAGCAGCTTGATCATCGCATAGCCATCGGTGATCGCCGTCGGTTCGGGGACGGTCACCACCACTACGTTGTCGGCTGCGATGGCAAACTGCAATACATCCTGGCTGATTCCAGCACCCGTATCTATCACGATCACGTCGTTGTCAGCCTCCAGCGCCGTCAACTGATTCAGCAACTGCACGCGCTGGAATTCAGACAGCCTGGCCATTTTTGCCAAGCCGCTTGCGCCCGGTACGAGCTGCACGCCGTGCGGCAGGTCGACCACGATTTCTTCCAGAGTTCGCGCACCAGAGATCACATGTGACAGGTTCGCACGAACGTTCACGTCCATCAGCAGATCGAGATTCGCCAGCGAAAGGTCTGCATCCACCAGCGCCACGCGGTTGCCCGCAGCCGAAAGCAGAATCGACAGGTTCAGCGCAATGTTAGACTTTCCAACGCCGCCTTTGCCACTTGTAATGGCGATGGTTCGCGTCTGTCGGGCCTGGTGCATCAGCCGGCGCAACTTGCTGGCCTGGTCCTCACTTTTCATTCCAACTCCCAAACATAATACACTCGGCCAGTCGACTGGCGTCCGCAGGAGCGATATCATCCGGAACGTCCTGGCCGGTTGTCACACAACTCACCCCTGCATCCGTCGCAGAGGCCAGATTTAAGATCATGCCGAAAGTTTCAGCCTCGTCAAGCTTTGTCACAAGAATACGGTTCGCACCGATCGGGCCGAACCGCTTAAGGGCCGACCTCGCCACACGCGGATTACCCGCTGCTGACAGCACCAAATGCACTTCGGTGCAGCCGACTGCATCCAGGAATTTCCTCAAATCTTCGAGGCGTAATTCATCGTTCTGGCTCCGCCCGGCGGTGTCTATCAGGATCACGTCGACCTGGGAAAACTGGCGGACCGCGCTGTGCAGTTCGCCAGGCGTGAAGACAGCTTTGATGGGCACTTCGATGATTTCGGCATACGTCCGCAACTGATCGACCGCCGCAATTCGATACGTATCGATCGTAATGAGTGCCACTTTCTTGTGCTCGCGAAGGCGGAAATTAGCAGCCAGTTTGGCGACTGTCGTGGTCTTGCCAACGCCGGTCGGGCCGATAAGCGCGATGATGCGCTGCCCGTTGGCAGTCGTGCGGGACGGCGCGATGGTAATACGATCGGCAATCAGGTCGGTCAGTCGCGCCCGCAGCGCACCGTCGTCCAGCGCCGGCTGATTGGCCAGGCTGTCCTGCAATTGTTGCATCAATTCCGAGGCAATGGACTTTTCCACGTCCTGCTCCAGGAGATGCTCCTTCAGTGCGAGCAGTTGCGGCGGCAGGTCAGCTTCGCCGGCCGGCGACTGGGTGGGTTCAGCGTGACGGCCGAACAAGGTGCTCACCATCTTGTGAATTTCCTGCATCTGAGTAGCGGCCGAGTCCGCAATCGCGACCGGTGCTGGGTCATCCGCCACTGTCGGCTCGCACACATCGGCTTCCCTGTCCGGCTCGCAGAACAAATCGTAGTCCGGATCGTCGGGCTTCAGTTCAAGCGGTGCGGGCATGGGTTCACTGTCGCCGTACTCTATTGCAAGGCCAGCGATGTATCGCCCTGCAACGTCCGGTGGCGGCTCGTAACCGCTAGGCGCTGCCTGGACCTGCCAGAAGCTCTCCCCGCCGAACCAGCCGAGCAGGCCGCCGGTTCGCTTGCGACGCGTATTGAGAATCAGTGCGTCGCGTCCCAGTTCTTTCTTCACTTCCGCCAGTGCGTCGGCCATCGTTGGAGCTTGATATGTTTTCATGGTCATCATTCGATACCTACGCTTCCTATGGTTTGGATATCCATGGAATCAACTTCGTTATAGGAGAGCACCGCCGCCTCGGGCATCATGGGCTCGAGGATTTTTCGCAACGGGGCTCGAAGTTTCGATTCGCAAAGCAGCACGGGCTTTCGCCCTTGTTGGCCCATTCTGGCAAGTCCGTCGGCCAGGGCTTCGGCAATACGCCTGGTCCGGTCGGGCAAGGCTACCCTCGCCGGACGGTCCGGGTCCTTCGGTGAAATGGTCTCGGCGATTTCCTCGGCCAGAGTCGGCGCCAGCGAAACGCACCACAACTTGCCGTCGTCGTCGCAATACTGCTGGCTGAGCATGGCGCCCATCGACGCGCGGACCAGTTCGGTCAGTTCGTCGGGGTCGGAGCTGATTTCAGCCGCGTCGCAGAGTGTCTCCAGAATGCTCTCCAGGTCGCGGATCGGCGCCTGCTCGCGAAGCAGGTTCTGGAGCACCTTCTGGATTCGCCCGGGCGAGAATTTTTCGCGGACTTCCTCGATCAGGCTGGGCGAGTCGACCTTGATCCGATCGAGCATCAGCGCGACCTGCTGGCGGGTGAGCAGCTTGGCCGAATGGCTGCGAACGATCTCGTCCAGATGCGTCGTAAGCACAGCCGTTGGCTCGATCAGTGTGTAGTTCAGGGCTTCGGCCTGGCGTCGCTGCGAGGGGCTGATCCACACGGCCGGGGCGCCGAACGTCGGCTCGACCGCTTCGATACCCACAATTTCTTCAGCGACTTCGGCGTCGCGAAGGGCCATGAGCTTTTTTGGATACAGCCGACCCGACGCGACCTTCACGCCGCGAATCTTGATCACGTAGGCCTCGCTGGCCAGCCGCATGTTGTCGTGAATTTTTACGGGCGGAACGGTAAGCCCCAGTTGCGATGCAATCCGTTTGCGAAGGGTGGCGATCCGGTCCAGCAAATCGCCCTTGGGGCCGTTGATCAGCCCGACGAGCATGTAGCCCAATTCCAGGCGGATCGGATCCACCGCCAGCAGCGTGTCGACCACCTGGCCGTCCGTCTTCTGGCCGGGCTGGGAAGATTCATCCGCGTCTTCGTCGGCCGTCAGTTCGGCTTCGGTTCCGTTGCGACGTGAGAGGATCCACGCCAGCCCGATGCACCCCACCGCCAGCGTCAACAGCGGCACCGGGGGCAGCGACGTCATCGTCAGCGCCACCAGGAAAGCAGCCGTAATCACCAGCGCTACCGGCCGGCGGGTAAGCTGGCCGATCACTTCCTCGCCGAGATTGCTCTTGGCCGTGCTGCGTGTGACGATTAAGGCGGCCGAAATCGATATCAGGAAGGCGGGCACCTGCGTTACCAGCCCGTCGCCGATGGTCAGCCGGGTGAACAGCCCCAGCGTCCGTGAAAAGCCCCAGCCGTACTGCACCATGCCCACGTACAGGCCGCCCAGGATGTTCACCAGCGTTATGACGACCGCCGCGATAGCATCGCCTCGCAGGAACTTCGACGCGCCGTCCATCGCGCCGTAGAAGTCGGCCTCTCGCGCGACCAGGCCGCGACGGAGGTGTGCTTCAGTCTCGTCGATCATGCCTGCGTTCAGGTCAGCGTCAATGGCCATCTGCTTGCCGGGCATCGCGTCGAGAACGAACCGCGCCGCAACTTCGCTGATGCGGGCCGCCCCGCGCGTGACGACGACGAACTGAATGATCGCGATGATCGAGAACAGAATCACGCCCACTTCCAGCGAGCCGAGCGTGACGAACTGGCTGAACGCCCAGATTACCTCGCCGGCTGCGACCTGCGCCTCGCCCATCGTGCTTGCCCTGTCACCCGCGGTGAGTATCAGCCGCGTCGTGGCTACGTTCAGCACCAGGCGAACCAGCGTCGTACCCAGCAGCAGCGACGGAAACACGCTGAACTCCAGCGGGCTGGACACGTAGATCGTCGTCAGCAGCACGATCGCCGCCAGTGCTATGTTGGCCGCCAGCAGCATGTCCATCAGCGCCGGCGGAAGCGGCACGAGAACCGCAAAAATCATCGACGCGGCCGCGATGGGCAGAATCAGCCCGCGGTGGCGGTAAAGCCATCGGCCAGCTTGTTCAAGATATCCCAAAGGTTCGACCATGGTGATTCTCTAGTTCTCCGCTTCGTTCTGGCGGCCTGCAAGCAGCTCGGCTATCGATTCGTAAAGGCGTTCGGGTATTTCATCGCCGACGCGACACTGGCTGAAGATTCGCCCTGTCAGTTCGGCGTCTTCGACGATTTGCACGTGATGCATCCGGGCGAGGTGGCGAATTCTCGCAGCGAGGTATTCCTGCCCGCGTCCGATCACGCGCGGTGCTTCCATGACTGGTGCGTATTGCAGCGCGACGGCCAGCCCGCCGGCCCCCACCAGCACCAGGCTGGCGTTGGGCATGTCTACGGCCAGCCGCTGCGAAGCCAACTGGCGTGCTCGCTGGCGAAGTCGGCTCGATATTTGCGGATCGCCTTCCATGCGTCGCAGGTCGTCCAGCCACTGTCGCCGTGTGATTCGCAAATCCTGACGATGCTGCCATCGCTGGTAGAGCCAATCCACCACCGCCAGCACGCCGAGCGCCGCCGCGATACGCAACCCAAGCGGAACCGCCAGCGAGCCGAACGTCGTCATCAACCCGCTCGGCCCGGCAAGGGCGGCCGAGACTATCGACGGCAAGGCCGGTCGTATCGTTGCTACGCAGATGCCGGCGACCAGTGCGATTTTCGCCATCGCCATTGCCAGGCGAACCACCGGTCGAAGGCTCATCAGCCGTCGCAGCCCCGCCGCGGGCGAGACGCGAGCCAGGTCCGGGCGAACCACCTCGGCCGAGACCAGCGGGCCAACCTGCATGAAGTTGGCTGCAATCGCTACGATCATCGGAATTATCAGCACCGGCGCCAGCGGGCCGACAAGCACGCCGAGCTTGCCAAGCGGCGCGAGCGGGTCTGCGTTGATTGACGCTGCGGACAAGCTCGATGCGGTGAATGCCTTGAGCGACTCGACCAGCCCGCCGCCCGCGACGGCAAGCACCGCCAGGCCCCCAAGCAGCAACGCGGCCGACACCAGATCGCCACTGCGCGCGACACGACCCTGACGCCTCGCCTCTTCCAGGCGAAGCGGGGTCGGCGCTTCGGTGCGTTGTCCGGATTCGTCCGCTATCAAAGCCATCGTTTTATCCGCCGACTGCGCTCGCCTGTGCGAACGCAGCGATTCCATCTGTCAGCACGTCGACCGCCTGCTGCATTAGCGGTAGCAGCACGCCCAGCGATGCGGCCAGCACAACCAGGCCAACCAGCGTGCGAATGGGCAGGTGCGTCGAAAGTAAGTTGCATTGGGGCATGGTTTTCTGGAGCATGCCCATCGCCACCGTCGCCAGCAGCATTGCCACCAGCACCGGCGCCGCGACCTTCAGCGCGAGAGCAAAGCTCGCGCCCAGCAAACCCACCACCATCGTCAGCAGCGACTGTGCCGTCCCGCCGGATATCGGCGGGAGAATGTCGAACGAGCTAACCAGCGAGCCGATCAACGCGCGATGGCCGCCAATCAGCAGGAAAATCGCCAGCGAAAGCATGACGAACACCGACCGCACCGGCCCGCCCAACTCGGCCGCGAATGGGTTGAACGTCTCGCCGAGAGACAGGCCCATCTGCTGGCCGACGTGGAACGCGCCCAACTGCACGGCCGTGAATATCAGCCTGGCTGCATAGCCGACACTGAGCCCGATCATCAGTTCGATCGCAAGCGTCGCCGCCATGGCCGACCCGCTCGCCGGCAGCGTCGCCGGGGCGGACATCCGAGCAGTGATCGCCAGCGCCATCACCAGCGCCAGCGGAATGCGAAGCTTCACCGGAACGACAGAATGGCTGAACACCGGCGCGAGCATGAACATGCCGACCAGCCGCAATGCGATCGCCAGCAGCGTCGGTATCCACACTCCAAACATGTTGAACGCAACTTCCATGTTGCTCTCTTTTAGACAGCTCACGCCGAGCCTGCATTATTTCTGCTAGGCTGCGACTACTGTTGACTGCTTACAAAAACCTTGAACATATCGAAAAATCCCTGTCCGTCAGGGAAGCATCGTAAACATACGGCTGCCGAATTCGACCAGCCGACCCATCATCCACGGCCCGAATATCACCAGTGAAATAAGCACTGCAAATATTTTCGGCACGATGCTCAGCGTCTGGTCCTGAATCTGCGTGACGGCCTGCATGAAACTCACGATCAGAGCCGTGATCAACGCGACAGACAGGATCGGCAGCGCCAGTACGATCACCAGCCCGATCGCCTGTCGCATCAAATCAACTGCCGTGCCCGCATCCATCGCATCGCCCTTTCAGCCGATTGCTATTGCTATCGTTATTTGTCACTGCACTGTCACTGCTGACACTACTGTCACTGCTGAAAACTCCGCATCAGCGTTCCGACCACGCGATCCCAGCCGTTGGCAAGTACGAAAAGCAGCAGCTTGAACGGCATCGAGATCAGCACGGGCGGCAACATCAACATGCCCATCGAAACCAGCACCGACGAGACCAGCAGGTCGATCACCACGAACGGCAGGAATATCTGAAAACCGATCAAAAAAGCGATCTTCAACTCGCTGACCACAAACGCCGGTATCAGTGCAATCGTCTGAACATCCTTCCACGCCAGGTCGTCCCGGCCGGCCTGCTCTTCGGAAAGAAACAGGTACACGTCATCGGTATTCCCGCCGGCCTCGATCTGGCGGATGAGAAACTCTCGCAAGCGCGACTCGCCGGCTGCGATTGCAGTCTTCTGATCGATTTTCCCGTCGAGATATGGCGTAATCGCCTCTCGATTGATGTTCTGGTACGTCGGCCACATGATCACCAGCGTCATGAGCAGCGACAGGCCGAACAGTATCTGGTTTGGCGGCAGTTGCTGCGTGCCCAATGCTTGTCGCAGCAGCCCCAGCACGACGATGATCCGCGTAAAACTTGTAACCATCACCAGCAGCGCCGGCGCCAGCGAAAGCACGGTGACGAACGTCAGCCATTTCAGCGCCGACGACACGCCTGACGGCGATTGGAGGTCCGGCATGGCGGAGGCGGCCTGATCGAGCGAGGGCGCAGTCTGCGCCGAGGCGGCTCCCGTCGCCGCCAGCACCACCAGCCCAGCCAGGATGACTCGCCATGACTTCACTTGGCCTCCCCTGGGTCGGCTTGGGCTGCGTCATCTGCCTTGCGCTTCAACATGCCCGCAAACGTGCCGCGTTTCGATTCCGCCTGGTCCATCAGCCGTTGGATTTCGTCTGGGTCGGTCACTTCGGCCAATGCGCTGAGCCCGGCCGACGATTGCCCGACCAGCACCAGCTTTTCGCCCAATTGAATCAGCAGCAGTTGCTGGCGCGCCCCGACTGCTACGCGAGCAACCACGCCGATCGGACCGGTTCGCCCTGTCTGGACGGCCTGGCCGCCAAGCCTGCGGATCAATATTCGCGTAGCAAAGATCAGCACCACCACGATCGCCAGCGCAGCGAGTGTTTGCACATAGCCCATCCAGCCGGGTCCGCCATCGCTGCCGCCATCGCCAAGTTTTCCTTCTTCCAGCGAACTGTTAGCCGGAATGCGATTGGCCTCGGCGTTTTTTGTAATAGTCGCAATAGGCTCTGTCGGCGAAGTCTGCGAAGTCGGCTGAGCCGCAGCCATAGCGGTCGGCCACAGCCAGATCAGCAATAGTGCAGCCAGGATCAAATGTCTTCGCTTATCAGCCTTCATCGGATTTCCACGGTACGGGGCAGGTCAGCATCCGGTTGACCAGGGCTTCCTGAATTTTCACGCCAAGCTTGCCGTCGACGACGACCGGCCGACCGCGAGCGATCAGTTGCCCGTCGGCATAGACGTCCACGTAGTCGTCTGCAAAGGCGTCCAGTTCAACCACAGCCGCAAGGCGAAGTTTCTCCGCTTCGTCGCGGGTCATGGTCTTTTGGCCGAACGCCACCTGCACCTGACATTGCGTAGAAGCCAGTGTTTCCATGGTCATACGGCTCCCTGATGTTTATCTTCGCAGCCGGCCGAGCGGGACGCGTAAAGGTCGTCCCATTCGGCGACCTCGCGGCGGCGTTCGTTCATTGCGTGTAGCTGCGACTGTCGATCCTTCAGTGCAGTCAGCGACTTTCGCTCGGTTACGAGTTGGCCCAATTGCTCGGCCTTTCGTTCGAGATCGCATCGAACCTTGCGAAGGCGACGGCTCTCGGTGGAAATCGATCGGTCGATGTCGTCCATGCATTGGCGGTACAGCCGCATGTTCATCGCGTCGATCCCGTCGGTCAGCATCTGCTGCAATGCCTCGCCGTGCATGCGTGAAGCAGTCCGAAGTGTCCGGAGACGATGCGAGATCGCCTCGATATCCGAACTGCAGCTGGCGTAATCCTGCCTGGCCGATTTTTCGCGGCGCTGGCGAAGCTTCAACATAATCTCGGCAGCGAATTTGAATTTACGCGCCATCGTTTTCATTGCCTCTCTGCCGTCATCGATTCAGCGGGTTTCATTACAAAAATCTCGGCGGCGAATTTGAATTTACGCGCCATCGTTTTCATTGCCTCTCTGTCGTCATCGATTCAGCGGGTTTCATGGCCGCTTCACTTATAAAAGTACCTGGTGCGAAAATCGTCCGGTGCAGTTCCATCAACTCAGCCAGTGTGCTTTCGAAATCGCTCGACTCGTTCATTTCCTGTGCGAGGAATTTGCGAATTTCCCCCAGCCAGCGAACGGCCAGGTCGTATTCCGTCCCGCCCTCGCTGCGATAGGCGCCGATGTGGACCATCTCTTCGATTTCCGCATACAGCGCTACGAGCCGTTGGATATCTTTGGCGGCTGCCCGATGGGCCGGGTCGGCCACGTCTATCATCACCCGAGAGACGCTGCCGAGCAGGTCGACCGCAGGGTATTGTCCGCGGCTGGCCAGGTGCCGGCTCAGCAGTACGTGCCCGTCGGTTACGCTGCGGGCTGCATCGGCGATCGGGTCGGCCAGGTCGTCAGCCTCGACCAGCACGCTGTAGAAGCCTGTAATCGAGCCTTTTTCGGTTCGTCCGCATCGTTCGAGCAGGTTCGGCAGCAGGCTAAAGACACTGGGCGTGTAACCTTTCGTAGCAGGTGGCTCGCCTGCGGCCAGGCCTATCTGTCGCTGCGCCGTGGCCAGGCGAGTCAACGAATCCATCACCAGCAGAACGTCGTTACCCTGATCGCGGAAGTACTCGGCGACGGCCGTGGCGGTCGCGCCGGCCTGGACGCGGACCAGCGGCGATTCGTCGCTTGTGGCGACGACCACGACGGCCCGCTTGAGCCCCTCGGGGCCCAGGTTTTTCTCGATGAAGTCGCGTACCTCTCGGCCTCGCTCGCCGATCAGCGAAATAACGGACACGTCCGCGCCGGTTCCTCGCGCGATCATGCCCAGCAACACGCTCTTGCCGACACCCGAGCCGGAGAAAATGCCCATCCGCTGGCCGAGGCCTACGGTGAGCATCGCGTCGATGGCGCGGACTCCCGTGCCCAACGGCTGGTCTATCCGGCGGCGCTGCATCGGCGGGGTCGGACGCGGCCAGATCGGCATGGACGCCTCGACGTCGACCGGACCCAGCCCGTCAATCGGGCGGCCGAACCCGTCCAGCACGCGGCCGAGCATGCCCTGGCCTACCGCGACAGTCTGGCCGGCGGAGATCATCTCCACGCGATCGCCCCGGCGAATGCCCGTCATCGGGCCAAGGGGCATGACCAGAGTTCTCTCGTCGGCGAAACCGATCACCTGCGACTCGACGCTCGAATCGCCTCGCCCGATCCGGCAGGTTGCGCCCACCGGCGCCGGAAAGCCCGAAACGCTGACCGTCAGGCCGCGCACGCCGCTTACCCGCCCGGCTACGCCGAGAGGTTCGATCGCTTCGATATCCTGCTTGTAGGCATCCAGTAAATTCATGCTGTTTTTCGTAATTTCGTTTTTTCGTAACTTAAAAAAGCATGTGTCAGCACTCACCCGGCAGGCTGATTGTCGCTTTTGTCGTTTTTTCCATTTTCGTCATTTTTGTAATTTGGCCCGATAGTCCAGAGCGAACGCCGGGCGCAATCGCCTCGGCCATTCGCGCCAGTTGTGTTTCGATCGTCGCGTCGATTTCGCCTTCACCGATCATCAGCTTCACTCCACCTGGCGAGATCGTCGCATCGCCTATCAGTTCCAGCTTTTCGCAGCCGTCTATGAAGCCGGTGAACTCGCCGCAGTGCAGCCTCAGCGACTCGACCTGGTCGGGATGGCTGCGGATGCAGATGCGCCGGCTGCCGGCTGCCAGTTCGAGGGCCTTGCCCAGGTTCTCCGTAGCGACGGTTGCGTCCACAGCAGAGATTCTCCCGACGATTCGCTCGGCCAGTGCGACCGACAACTCCACCACCTGACCCGCGGTTCGTCTTCTCTGTATCTCGGCCGACGCGGAAAGCTCTTCCACAATCGACCTGGCCAGGCGAGTCAGTTCCGCCGCCTCGGCCTCCAGTTGCTGGCGGATCGTTTCGTGCGCACGCCGTTCGCCTTCGGCGCTGCCGTCTTCCAGGCCTCGCTGATAGCCTTCGGCGTGGGCCTTTTCCTGGGCCTGGAGTTGCAGGAACTCGGCCTGCTCCTTCGCGCCGGAGATGATACTGGCGGCCTGCCTGCGAGCGTCGAGAACCACGCTTCGCGCCTCGTCGGCCAACTCCGTCAGCCTCATCGCCACCAGTCGCTGAGCCTTCGCGCCCGTTAATTTATCTGCCTTGATAACCTGTGCCATTTTTTCAGTTTTTTCAGCTGTTTTCAGCTGCTTTCAAAATTTTTCCGTAACTTCCTGCCTCGTAGCTTCGCCCAGGTAATTGCCCGTCTGCGAGAAACGTATCGCCTCGACTAGTCGCAGTTGGGCGGCTTCGACGTCGCTCAGCCTGACCGGGCCCATCCGGGCCATCTCCTGCTTGACCTGCCTGCAAGCCGCGCCCGAGAGGCTGGCGTAAATTCTCTTGCGCACGTCCCGCCCGGACGTGGTAAGCGCCACGGCCAAGACGTCAGTCTCGATGGCGTTGAGCGGGCCGCGAAGATCGCGAACCGCCACATGGGCGATGTCTTCGAACGCGAACATGCGTCCACGGATCGTGTCGGCCAGCATCGGCGACGAGCTGTGCAGCGCCGTCAACACCGTCCGCTCAGTTGCGATGCCCGCGTGCTGGAGGATCTCGGCCAACCGATCGATGCTCTGGGCGGGAACGTTGGCTTCGGCAGCTATCCTGGCTGCGCGGGCGGCCAGGCCTTGCTCGATCTCTCCGACGAGATCGCTCGGGTGGCGGTCCTGGCGGGCGAGCAGCTTGACCGCCTCGACCTGATGGGAACTGCTGAGCGAGGACAATACGACGGCCGCCTTGGCCGGTTCGACGTGCGCAAGCACCAGTGCGATCGTCGAGGCTCGCTCGCCTTGAAGTATCGAAGCCAGGCGGGGACCGTCAAATTCACTCAAAAAGGCGAAGGGCTGATCCGCCAGTGAATCGGCGGTTTGCGGAGCGGATAATTCCACGTCGTGCTGTGCAAGTCGCACCCGCCGGCGTCGAAGCACCTGGCGGGCACGTCGTGTCGCGCGGCGTCTGCGCTCAAGCAAAATAATTCCACAAATGGCGCCTCCCGCAAAGCATGCGATCGCTAGCAGTCGCGACATGCGACGAGTAAGGAAGGGGCTGGATTCGCCGCGCCCGGCCGCACCTGCGCCGGTCAGGTCGTAGTACCAGTCGGCCTTGACGTCGGCCAAGCCCGCCGGGGCCAGCAGATGCCCAACACTTTCGCTCATCTTGGCCAGGTGCATCCGAGCGAGCGGTTCCAATTCTTTGTCGTCGGGCCTGGCTGCCTGGCGGCGAGCAGACTGCCATATCGCCGCGAAGTAGCTGCGAGGCACGGCGAGCGAAACTCGAATCGTCCGCGCGCCGTCCCCTTGCGGCTGAGCGTTGACGCTGATGATGAGCCCGTCGACGTAGCTGAGCGACGAGCGGATTTTTTGAGCGCAGTCGGCCTCGATTTTCGCCATCGCCTCGGCCGAGGTTTCGACCGGCTGGACAATCGCCTGGCCGATGCGGTAGCTGCCCCCATCGTTGTCGATTATGCAGACGTTTTCCCGCTTCATGCTGGCAATCCCGCCCGATACCAGGTCGACAATCGCGGTGACGAGCGGCTCGGTCATTCGGATATTGTCTTCCAGCGTGACCTTGACGGCGGCGGTGGCGATGACGGCCTGCGAACTGAGCGAGCGCCCCTTGCCGGGCTCGAAAATCACCGTGGCCGAGCGGACAGCGGGGAAACCGGTGATCAAGCGCGAAAGCAGCCGCATCTTGGCGATTTGCGACCGCTTGGCGCTTTGCGCCTCGGTGCGCCACAAGTCGCCGTCGTCGGAAAACTCGGGCAGTTCAGTGGGAGCGGCGGCCGGGTCCAGCAGTGTCGGCGTGAAGGAGCGTCTGACGAGGGGTACGGACGCAGCCGGGTCGGGCGAGGCCTGTGGGCGCGAAGGCGAACCAACCAGCCAGACCGCACCCACCACCACCAGCATGGCCAGCATGCCGGCAGCGAGGCGCGATGCCCGGCCGGACGATGAAATCTGTCCGCCGATCCGACGCAGCCAATTGCCGATTACGCCCATCTCGATAGGTCCTCCTTGACCCAGTGCGAGATTAACTATTCAATTTCCGACGTCACCCGGGCAGGCCGGGCGGCGTGCCGTTACGGCTCCGACGTTTCAGCCGGCGCCGCTTGCGTCCGTGCGTCCAACTCCGCCAAATGCTCGCGGATGTAATCCAATGATTTTTGCCGGGCCCGCAGCTCGGCGATCTGGTCCAGCCGGTCGAAGGCCGACTCGTCGTAGAGGCGATGGCC
>SDBT01010707.1_pt1 | contig 14783 bp, 14 predicted proteins | sample 2277101 | NCBI WGS metagenome assembly SDBT01 (sample SAMN10404973, study PRJNA504765) | marine sediment metagenome | isolation source: marine sediment core GS10_PC15, 103 cmbsf | place: Arctic Ocean: Southern Knipovich Ridge | collected 2010
CCAAGCCGCTCCGCGTCGTTGAGCCGGAAAAGCCCTGTAATTACGCGGGGTTGTGTTTTTCCCACCCGACGCGCCGCGTTTGGGGCATAATAGCGGTTCCTTGGGGGCGAAAGGCCCGTGATTACGGTGGTTTACGGCGGTATCAAACAACGGTACGACGCTTTCAAGGAGATAAAGGATGGACAAGCTCACGATTCGGATGATATCTAGGACTGACAGGAACGACCACGAGTATTTTATGTCTACATGTCAAGCTCCATGTCTTATAGATTTGTCCAACTGTGTCATTCATTTCTTTCCTGACGATGAGGGAGGAGGAGATCTCGTCATTAGAAAGTACGATAAGAAGGACAACAGACAGAACGGAGAAGAAGAAGAAGGAGAAGGTAGTAGTAGACGCAAGCCTAGAGTTATAGCATCAGGTAACCAGTGAATACAACCAGTCAAACACTTGATGAGGCGTGAATGGGATCCATCTTCGACGAAACACCAAACGAGTTCTTTGAAAAGAAGGTAATCGAGTATGAACCGCTTCTATGGTACGCAGCGAGGCGATTTGAGATTCCCGGGATTCTTCCTAGGGAGGACTTGTATCAAGAAGGGCTCATCGTACTCGATGAGTTGCTGACAGAGACAATTGTCAACCACCCTGATTCTGGGGACTTCACGAGGTCGTTCAAAACCCGACTCTTCCATCGGATGTCGGAGAAGCTGAAACCTCACAAGACTCAGAAGAGAGATTGGAAAAAGGAGCTAAGAGACCTTTTATTCAAGGATGAGAGGGACAACGATGGAACGGTTTCAATCTTCAACCGAATCCCTCAATCTACATTCCCATCCCCAGATCATTTGTCTGAGCTTCTTGCTTTGCAGCAGTATCTGGATGCACTGGAATCGGATTTAAAGCAAGCTAGTCTCACTGGACAGCTTTGGGGTAACTCAGCAGACGATGCGTTGGAAGTTCTTCATTTAGTCATAGACCCTGATTTGAAGATTCCAAAGGAGATTTCTAGTATCTACGAGAGATTTCCAACTGCGTTGACGAAGCCGTTGTTGTCAGAGCTGACAGGATGGGATCGTAACAAGGTTCGTAGGGCATTGCGACGCTTACGCAAGCATGCGAGGGAGCTAGCTCCGAAGTTTGGAATCGAAGTACCACCGGAGGTCAAATGAGTGACGATATAAAACGTGAAGGAGGACGTTCATATACTGAGAGCTTGCCTAACGTTCTGCCTTTACCACCTTCTCGTGGAGAGCGAGTTGCAGAAATACTCAGTAGTTGTGCTGAGCTATTCAGAAACAAGAACTCCGATTATAGAGAAGCATATCTGCTATCAACAGATATTATGGCTATACTTCTTCCTGACAAGTCGAAGGTCAAAACTCGTATGCAACAGATCGTCTATCACAATATGACAACGATTGTTACGAAGTTAATTCGAGCTTCAAGTCTCATCTTCGACGTAAAGGACCAAAAAGTAAAGGATGAGTCGATTCAAGATACCTGGAGAGACATTTCAATTTATGCAGCGATGATCGCTGAGGTATGTCAAGACGCTGTCAACATCAACGAGGAGAACAAGAATGGCACTAGAGGGTGATGGTAAATCTCTGTATCGTTGCAAGGTTAAATGCCTTCACGATTGGATCATGATTCGGATGGTAGACATCGACCAGAAGGTGACTCCTGGTGGTATCATCCTTCCTGACACAGCTGAATCACAACCAGTTGCTCAGGTTGTCAGCTTTGGTCCAGGATTGGACAATCCAATAGGAAGAACAGATGGCTTGATCGAGAAAGGCGACCTCGTACTCCTCCAGAAGTATACAGGTACCAAGGTACTTCTTGATAACAAGACTCACATGCTTGTGAAGTTCTACGATCTGCAAGCAGTGCTCACATTCGTTGATGACGATGGCAATGCAATCAAGGCAGACATCCCTGAGACGATGTTTGACAACTCGTCCAATGACGTTGAAGGTAAGAAACCTTCAGGTATCGTTCAGCCTCCTGCTGGGATGAAGGTGTAACTATGGATAAAGAAAATTTCAAGGTAACACTCGTACCTGGCAGTTTCACAGATGATCCAGTCAAAGCAATCTGGTTCATGTGGGAGCAGTCACGTTGTGATGACTCCATTGAAGTGATGGAGGATCGATACGCGTTTCTTGAAGATGAAGGTTATATTATAGATGCGACTGATGATGAGAAGAAGGAACTCGTCGAGCATGCAAAGATAAATCATATTAAGTTACCTGTAGATGGGATGCGTCCTGATGAGAGGTTTAAGCTACTTCTTCAGATGGATGTTCCTGTCATGGAGACACTCAAGTACTCTTTCATGCTTGAGAACATTCCTGTTTCATTCCGTGAGCAGCTCGTTCGTCATCGCATTGGAGCGAAGGTAGGTCCTAACAACTATGTCGACGATGAGCCTGGAATCCCTGAAGTAACCTACTGGTCTCAGACCAGTCGAGTTCGTGACCTTCAGAACTTTGTTCAGAATGGAAACTTCTTCACTCCTGAGCTAGACAAAAAGGAGAAGAAGCCAATCAAAGTATCTGAAGATGGACCTGGTCCTATTGAGCAACTTTTAGATCCTGGATTTACTGATGAGGAAGTTTTCCTCTATGGTTTGAGAGCAGTGCAATGGTCCTATCGTGAGCTACGTGCTCGTGAGTATCCTCCTGAGATTGCACGTGAGGTACTTCCAAGCTGCACAACTCACAGAATTACTTGGACAGTCAACATGAAATCTCTCAAGCATGTGTTTGGTCATCGCACATGCTGGATAGCTCAAGCTGGTTACTGGCATCCCATCATCCAAGGCGTACTTCGTGAGCTGACTGAGAAGGTCAATCCTGTCTTTCGTACTCTCGCGAATCCTCCTTGCATTGACAAGCTCACAGGGAAGTACAAGGAATGCATCTTCCAGCATGAGAACAAGCATCGGATGCCTGGAGGTAACGATCCAGGGATTCCTTGTTCTTTATGGATTGGTCAAGAGACGAATCACGGTGTCAACAACATCGATAACGCTAGAGATCCACGTCTTCGTTTGAATCTTTGGAACGATCAGGCTAACCAGAAAGACCATGAAGAGATGGTCAAGATGATGAACCAGTACGGAACGTTCTGGAACAGAGATCCATTGACTGGTGACTCTCGTTAAATCTCCGACCTATTAAGACTTCTATCACCCTTAAGGGTGGTACCCTAAGGCACCAAGCAGAGACGCTCGGCTCCTTGATCTCACTACGCTGCCCACCGAGGAATTGTGTAGCTGAGTAGAAAATCAAGGCATGCAGCTCTCCCTGGCTGGTAACCGTGCCTTAGGGTATTTTTATCTATCGCTCGACAATGAACGCAATACAAAAGCCAAGGTGTACTAAGTGCCATTTACACCAAGGTGCTACTCACATCAAGGTTCCATCGAAAGGATCTAACAAACCACTCATACTCTTCTTAGGTGAAGCTCCTGGTGTCTCAGAGGATGCAAATAACGAATGCTTCACAGGGAAAGCTGGCAAGAAGCTTTTCGAAATGATGGAGACTGTAGGTCTCGATGAGAAGTGGTGTCGCTTCGGTAATACAGTTCGTTGCATACCTTGGAACTCAACCCAGTCAAGTTTTAGGGCTCCTACATCAGGAGAGATAGCCTCGTGTATTGGACATACCGAGGCTGAAATAATTTATACAGATCCAGTCTTCATCGTAACTCTAGGAAACACAGCTTTACATGCGTTGCTACCGAATGCACCGAACATTGGTAAGGCTAGAAAGAAGCGACATGTTCTGACGCTCCCTACTACGGAATCCATTTACAACAAGGCAGTCAGGTGGGTTAAAGCAAAGGGTCAAGATCCATACGACGATAGGAATGAATACGCTGTTCCAGCTGCTCCGAACGATAAGTCGATGAAGCAGTATGTTAACCGTTTGGAGACGCTTGGTTTTCCTCACATGGAGCAGAAGTCCTACACTGTCTATCCGACGTATCATCCATCTGCTACATTGAGAGATGGGAACGCTCACCTAGAGAACTCCATCATCGAGGACTTCTCGTATCTCAAGTCAGAAGTGACTGGAGACAAGTCGATACCGTTTGATAAGTACCACTACTGTGAAACTCTTGAAGACGTACAGAAGCATTACGACCATGTCAAGCAGTTATTCGCTGAAGGGAAGATAGAGAAGTTATCTCTCGATGCAGAAACGAACTGCCTCAATCCGTACCTTGGTCGAGACACGAAGACTTCGATACCTGTAGATCCCAAGCTTCTTCTATTCAGTGTATCGTACGGCAAAGGCAAAGCATTCTCCGTACCCTTCCAGCATTGCTTATCTCCATTCAATGGTGATGCTTTAGCTCTCAAAGCTATTTGCGCAATGACGCAGGATTTGCTTGAGACAGTTCCTGTTACAAACCACAATCTCAAGTTCGATCTTCATTGGTTAGGCTTTGTAGGAATCCAACTAGAAGACATTAAGGTAGCCGGAGATCCATGGCTCGCTGCTTGGACACTCTGGAACGAGACCATCATTGAGAAGAATCTCGAGATACTGGTTACACGCCATGTCGGGATGATTAATCACAAGGAGGAAATGCACGACGCTCTACGTGACTGCATTGGTGAAGTCTTCGACGATGAAGGAGAACCTCGTCTACCTAACATGGATGACATCGATATCGAGATTGTCCATAGGTACTGCTGTGCGGATACCGACGGTACATTGAGACTCGACTATGTTCTTGAAGACATGATGCGGAAGCAGAAACTTCTTGAACCTCACAACACAATCTGTGTACCTGCAATCCTTCCTACCACTCTCATGGAGAAGAACGCGATTCGTTGCGATGTCTCTATGCTTGAGAAGGCGAAGGTTGAGTTTGAAGACAAGCTCGACGCTGCGTATAAAAAGTTGACTGAGTGGAAGTACGATAAACTCATTCTTCAGGCAGTCAACCTTAACAGATCAAACAAAGCATTAGACAAAGGACAGAAACCTCCGAAGCCTTTAACCGAGTTTCAACGAATCAAAGGAAAGGGAGCACTTCAACTTACATCTGCTGCGAAGGTAGCATTCCTATTCGACATTCTTGAATTCACTCCTACCAAGTATGGTAAGGAAGGACCATCTACTGATAAGGAAACTCTAGGGTCGCTCCTGGAACAGTGTGAGTCCTATATGGGTACTGATGCTGACGATGGAAAGCAGTGGACTCACAAGTACGAGGTCATTACACTTCTTCGCGAGTTCTCGAAAGACTCGAAGATGTACACATCGTACATCAAGCCTATCCCTAATCACGTAGATCCAAATGGTCTACTTCATACGAACTTCGGTATCAGGACAACAAAGACAGGAAGGTTCACGGCTAAGAATCCGTCACTTCATGTGATGCCATGGAAGTGTCTTTCTGGCGATACCAAGGTGCCTCTACTCGATGGTTCTGAGAGAACACTAAAAGAGCTGCATGATGAAGGTAAGGAATACTGGTTTTACTCTTCTGATCCTAATGGTCGTGTAGTCCCTGGTGGTAAATCTCGTGTAGAGAAGACAGGTATCGACGCACCACTACTGAAAGTCACTCTCGATAATGGAGAATCAGTCAAAGCCACTCCAGAACATCTATGGATGCTCAGAGACGGTTCTTATAAGAGAACAGACGAGTTAGTTTCTAACGATAGTCTGATGCCTCTTTATCGTAGTATCGACAAGAAAGGATATGAAAGGTGTCTTAGCTTAGACTCCGACAAGTATGTACCTACTCATCATTTTGTTGCTTCTTATCTACATGGAGGACCATCTTATTCTAGTATAACTGTTCCTAGTGGACAGAAGAAGGTTATACATCATAAGGATTTTGATAAACGTAATAACGAACCATCCAATCTCAAAGTGATGGGTCATCTAGATCATTGGGATTATCACAGCAGGACTGCTTGGGTTAACTTATGGGATCAAGAGTGGTTTGCTGACAAGGTTTCGAAAGCTGCTACTGAGCAGTGGAATAGGAGATGGGCAGATCCCGCTTTCCGTAAGAAACGTTCAGAGGCTATGAAAGGTAATACGATATGGAGGAAATCACGAGGTAGACTGAAGGAGGATATAAATTTTGATTCCATTATGGAAGTAGCACTATCAGGTGTTGCGTATTCTATCACTGATGTCGCTGATGTGCTAGGATGTACTAGAAACACTGTCGCACTTAAGCTCAAACGTGAAGGAGTTTCCTCTTCGCATGTTAAGGAGATTTGTGGTTGGAAGACAACTAGCAAGAGATTAGAACTTACTAATCACAAAGTAGTTTCAGTGGATAAAGTAGCTAACGATGATGTTTACGATGTAATAGATTGTGGAGAGTTTAATAACTTTGCAGTATCAGCAGGAGTCTTTGTCCATAACTCTATAGCAAAGAGAGCTCTAGTTCCACATCATGAAGATGGACTGATTGTATCTGTCGATCACTCCCAGGCTGAGCTCCGTGTGCTAGCTTCGTTCTCAGGTGACGAAGCGATGATTAAACTGTTCCAATCCGGAGAAGACCTTCACAGAACTATTGCGTCGATGGTCCTAAACAAACCACCTGATCAAGTTCTTGATGCAGAGCGACGAAGAATCAAGACAGTAGTCTTCGGTGTTTGTTATGGTCGTGGTGCAAAGACGATTGCCGCTCAAGAACGTATCTCACAAGCGGAAGCTCAAGACCTCATCAACAAGTTCTTCAAGATGTTTCCTGGTGTTGCTGCTTGGATTAAGAAACAGCATGCCTATGCACTCAAGTACGGTCAGGTTTGGTCGCCATTTGGATTCCGTCGTCTCTTTGAAAACTATCTGGACGATGGAGAGAAGAAGCGTCGTTCAGTCAACACTCCAATTCAGAGTGGTGCAAGTGACCTGAGTGTTATGTCAATGCCTATCATTGACAAGTTCCTGCGTAATCGAAGAAAGTTCATGAAGACAACGATGTTTGGATTCGTGCATGACTCTCTTCTCTTCTCCACGTATCCTGGAGAGCTTTGGGATCTCTGCTCGCTTGTCAAGAAAGGTATGCAAGACGTTCCTCAACAAGAGCTCAAATGGCTCAAGGCACCACTTCGAGTTGACTTCGAGATTGGACCTAGCTGGGGACAACTCACTGAAGCACAATTCCTTCCTAACAGACAGATCAAGTTTGAGAAGACCAAGCCTGAGTATCATGACATGTTCATCGATATCTTCTCTCGCTGGGAGAATCCACCTGAGCTTGTTGAACATGATGTTATCAGTGTTCTCGAAGATGGTTCAGAAATCTTTCAGTCACTTTCAGCTACGAAGTCTCGAGAGGCGCAGAAGGAAGAGAAGGTCAACGCGGTTTGGCAGTTTCCTCCCATGCAACCACTCCAAATGGCAGCTTAATCAAAACTTCGACCTATTTGTAATCCATTCACCCTTTAACCCTTGGTCATGGACAAGCTCGGTTACAAGCAACTTGCCCAACTGGTCATAACATCGACAAGTTTCAACAAGGAGCATCGTCAGGAAATCAAGGATATCGTATTCAGTCTAGACCTCGATAATATCGAAGGCATTGGAGATGTCAACGAGAAAATAAAAGGTCAGATGGATATGGAAGCTACGATGGTTTTCCTCCTAGGCTTCTATCGTCAGAGGCAGATGGAAATGGTAGGAGACCTTGAACGTGAGGAAGGTCTCGCTTTACTGGACGTCCCTACAAAGGATGCCGAAGGTTACAAGACAGGTGCTAAATCGGCCAAGGCTCAGGTCGTTACTGCACAGGATGTTGCTTCACTCAAGTTGAATCTTACGCCACTGAAATCACTTTACGAGGATCTTGAAAATCTGTTCAACATTCTGCTTCGTAGGAACAGGAAGTTGGAGGAACTGTCAATCAATTACCGTCGAGAGAAAGCAATCGACGACCGTACCTAACTGGAGGACCCGATGGAAGTAAACGCTGTCAACATGGACTGGATCGCTAAGGAAGCGAACCGTATCGATAAGGAAAAGAAGGAAAGAAGTAGTGGGGATTTCCCTCCTCTCAACTGGTACAACATTGTCATGGGTGACACTATTGTTCGCTTCATGCCACCATGGAGTACTACAGGTGTTCCATTCTGGCGTCAGTCAAAGCACTGGGACGTCCCTCCAGAAAAGACGAGAGCGTACTGTCTTACTCAGACTTGGCCTAAGAAGGCTGAATTATGTTATCACTGTGATGAGCTTGACCAGATCGTTGCTCAGTTCCCTGATAAGTCTGTTGGACGTCAACGTGCTAGTTCTCAGTATCTTGCGAATGCTGTCATTCGTGAGTGTCCAAAGGAAGGTACGAAGCTTGAGGAGAAAGGTTCTCATATCATTACCTTGACTGATGGTATGTACAACTGGCTTATCGAGCAGTTGAAGAATCCGAAGATTGGACCTTTGGTATTCGATGTGGAGAAAGGGTGTGATCTCAAGATTACGAAGAGTCAGTCAACCAGAAAGGATGGCAAGAAGCAGACTAAGTATGCCATGACTTTCATGCCTGGTGTATCTGCTCTTCATGAGGATCCTAAAGTCATTGAGGAATGGTGCTCCAAGATCGTTGAGCTCGACAAGATCATCAAGTATCCTAATGATGAGGATCTCATCAAAGCGAAAGCTCAAGCATCTCAGATGGGTGCTTGGTTCCTTCGTAGGTTCCGTGATGACCAGGCTGCAGATGATTCCGATGATCAGAAGGAAGATGAGGTTGTTGTCGGTTCAGCTGAATCTCGTGTGGATGAAAGTTCTCCTTCTGAAGCTGAGAAGACTGCTGAGAAATCTGTTGAGCTGAAGAAGCAACCTGTCAAGTCAGATAAGATGAAGTCAATGCAGGAGGAAGCTCCTGGTGATGAATTTCCTGCTTGCTTTGCAGGTTATGACAAGCCTGTAGCTCACGAGGATGGATCTCTTGGTTTCAACGAAGAACTGGAGAAGTGCATGCTCTGTCCTCATGAGATGCGTTGTACTGCTGCGAAAGAGCAGAAAGGCATTTAGTGGTATTATCTTCAGAACCTGTTGGTGATGAGACTGAAGCCTTACGTAAGTTAGCTAAGGATCTTAATGACCAGTTCGAGACAGAGGTAGCAGTTGCAGGTTCTGATGCCAGTTTGTCTGACTTGTGTAAGGTTCGTATTCCTACGACAAGCTTTATGCTGAATCTCCTACTAGGTGGAGGAATACCTCAAGGTCGTATCCTTGAAGTCTTCGGTGATCCGTCACATGGTAAGTCTACTCTTATTCAGCACATGATGTGTGGCGTCCAGCAGTTTCCTGGAATATCGGTACTGCTGGACGCTGAGAGTGGATGGCATAAGGCACGTGCTCTCAAGATGGGACACAATTCTAGTCGTCACCTCCACCTTCAGGCAGATACAGTAGAGTTAGCTTTCTCTACTATATTCTCTACGATTACACGTATGAGAATGGCAGGTTCTAAGTTCCCTAAAACTATGCCTGTTGGCTTCTTTTACGATACTTTGTCTGCTTCACAAACTGAAGGTGAGAAAAGTGACGATCAGTACGCGGATGGAATGGCTGATAAGGCTCGTAAGATCAGACAAGCAATGCGTCGCTTGTCACTCCTACTTCCCAGTACCAATTGCTTCTTAATAGTCGTTAATCAACAGATTCAAACCTTGAATGCAAAGGGAGCAAAGAAAACCACTCCTGGTGGAGGCTCAGTCAAATTCTGGTCATCTAAGCGATTGAGTGTCTTTTCTAAAGCATCTGATAGGATGAATTATCCTGAACCTAATACTGGTATCATTACGAGTGTGAGGAATATTAAGGACAAGCTTGACATGCCTCACAGGGAGATTAATCTTCCAATACGTCATCTAACTGGAATCGATCCCATCTACGAAATTGTCAATTTCCTCATTGACCACTCACCTTACGTGAATATGAAAGGGACTGTAACAGTTCCTGACTACCCTGAAGATGGTGACACTTTCAAACTCGGATATCAGAAACAAGTAGCAGACAAGATGACACCTGAACTCCTCGAGTACCTGAAGGTCTGTGCAGAGGAAGTTTGGAACGATAAATTCGGAGGACAAGGCTAATGGCTAGCGATGTTGATATCGACTACAAGAAGATGTCTCAAGATGAAATTATCGCTGAGGTTGAGAGACTCAACGATGTTGTTGATGAGAAGGAAGAGACTATCAGTACTCTCGAGGACAAGGTCGAGGAGCTCGATGATGACAAGGAGGATCTCGAGGAAACCATAATGGAAAACGAGATTCCAAGCTCTCGTCGTCCTCCTCCACACTTCAGGCTTCCTGACGAACGACCAGGCATCACTCACAGATTCAAAGTTGGAGGAGAACTCGGACATGGATATCTCATCGTAGGTCTGTATCCTGATTCCAATGAGGTTGGAGAGATCTTCATCAAGATGAACAAGACATCTGAGGAAGAAGTTCCTAATCATCTATCTGATGATCCCTATGTTCTCAAGATGAATACTGATGTAAACAATCTTTCTGCTTTCCTCCGAGGAGTGCTCGACCAGCTCGCGATTTCAGTATCGATTGGACTTCAACGAGGTATCCCTCTCGACACTTATGCAAGCAAGTTCCGAGGCATGCGATTTCCTCCAGATGGAATGACAAGTAATCCTGACATCGGACATGCTATGTCAATCGTTGATTACATCTTCAGGTACCTTGGTTACAAGTTCATTCAAACAGAGGAATGGGAACCGCCGAAGAGAGTTGCATGATTCTCCTTCTCTTACTACTTTCAACGGAGTTCAAACTTGAGTACGGTAAAGCTACGATCTACTGGCCGAAGGATGGGAACTCAACTCATGTCAGAGCGGATGCGAAGCCTTTTACAGAGGAAGATGGTCATATTGCCCACCGAGAGTTACCTATCGGAACTCGAGGATTCCTCTGTAATAAGAGAACTAAGAGATGCGTCAGAACCATTGTTAAAGATAGAGGACCTTACGGAGCATTCCACCCTTGTGGATTACCTCGTACTAAATCTGAATCTAAGAAGTTCAAGAAGCCTCGTAAAACGAGATACAAAGGAAAGTGCCACTGGTACCAAGTCCAAATCGAACTATCAAAAGGTTGGATGCGTAGAGCGGACTTCGATCTTACGAGACCAGTTTCGAAGGCTATATGGCACAGGTCGCTAGATGAAGTGATTTTCATCTACGAGGTCAACAATGATAACAGTCGTCATCGACGGAAACTACATGCTCCACCGGAGCTGCAGGGTTGGAGGATTAGCCAACCTAAGAAATCGTCACGGTAAACCCACAGGCGGATTCTACGGCTTCATGAAGTCGTTGCATAGTACCCTTCATAGGTTCAAAGCAGAACGATGTATCATAGTTTTCGATGGAGGTATCTCTGATAGACGTAGAGAGCTCTATCCTCGCTACAAGAAGAGCTACCGCAGTGCAGGTGATCCTTTCTACAGTCCACCTGACGATGATAAGGTAACGTATGTAACAAACTTCGATGCTCAGATTAGATACCTACGCTTTGCTCTCAAACGGATGAAGGTATCCGTAGTTCAGCTACGCGGCTGGGAAGCAGACGATGTCATCTATAGGATAGCTCACATCCATGCAGACCCTGGAATCACCTACGTCATCTCTGACGATCAGGACTACTTCCAGATGGTCAAGAAATGGAATGAAGATGGGAAGGTATTCAATGTGATACTCCATCGAGCTATGAAGGACATCACGATATCAGCAGCTACCTTCGATGATGTAGTTGGACATCCTCAAAGTCAACACCTCCTTCGTAGGACTATCATTGGAGATTCAAGTGACAAGATAGAAGGAATCAACGGTGTTGGTCCTGTAACTCTTGACAAGATATTTTCGACGTACACTGGTCCTGTTGAGTATCCATTTGAGGATTTCATCCTCTACTGCGCAGACCAGAAGTCTGAAACGATTCAGAAGATTTCAGATGACTTCGGTGCCATCATACGGAACTACGAACTCATGGCATTTGACTATGAGGAATACACAGATGATGCACAGAAATCTGTGATTAAACAACTCCAACCATTTGGAGAACCTGATCTTCACAAGGCCAAGCAGTTTTTCGCTGAGCTCGATATCTTTTCGATTTCAAATAACTTTCACCAATGGGTCGTTCCATTCCAAAGGCTCAAGTAATGCAGTTAGAATCGAATCCTGTTGGGAATCTAGATGACGTGGATCTTATCCATTTGGTAGAGCTACGAAGACGTAATCGAGATAATGCTCTCACTGCTGTCGCTAGAGCAAATAATCTCGAGACGCGAGCTTCAGTAGAACTCATCGTTGCTGAACAAGAGGCACGGAGGCGTGGGTTGTCGTGATCGTCAAAGCAGAGAACTATGCTCCTCCTCAACAGACAGGATTGCTTTTCACTGATCCTCATTTCACACCGAAGGCAGAATTCTCTCAGCCTACTGAAAATGGACTCACTACCTACCTCAATCGTTGTATAGACTCACTATCATGGATAGAGACTCTAGTCGATAAGTACAAACCTGATTTTGTTGGATGTCTAGGTGACGTCACAGAAACTACAGGATACGTAGACTCAACGACACTCAAAGTAGCAACCGGAGCTTTCGACGACCTCGCTAATCGTGTTTTATCGATTGGTGGGGTTTTGTACGTTATGACAGGGAATCATGATACGTACTCCACTTTGCACAACATTCACAATCTAGAGTTCCTGAGACACATCAAAGGTCTTGAACTCGTTGACAAACCTAAGTTCTACGAGAAGCATCAGTTCTACGCTATCCCATGGGTAAGTGACCTTGACGAAGTCGAAATAGACAAGAGAGCTGCTTTCGTTCTAACTCACATGGATGTGAAAGGGGGATTCCTACACAAGACTAAGAAAGCTGACTTTGGAGTCAAGCCAGAGGACTTTTCCCAGGTACCTGTGTTCAATGGTCATCAACACAATCCTCAACTTATCGGTAAGAGCTTTCAGAACATTGGAGCTCTTCTATCTCGCAGTTTTCAAGATGTTGACTCTCCTGCAAGAGGAGCTTCTCTCATTCATGTAGCTTGCCGAGGTACTCAATCTACTGTCACGTGGGACCATATAGATAACCCACATGACATTCCATTCAAAGATATCATCATTGCTGATGACATTACAGCTGCGAATTGGAAGAAGAAGCTAGATGAAGGAGAGACAGGCTATGAAGCATGTCACGTCCGTGTCAAGTATGCACCACCGTACAAAGCTGTAGCTGAGCAGATAGGATACCTGACGTACGGAGCACGCACTCAACCTATTCGAGACGATACGAAGATTGAGATCAGTACTGACTCTCCGAAGCCATTCTCCGCTAGCGAGATTTTTCATGAGTACCTCAACTTGTCTCCTATGGACAAGAAACTCTATGAAGCTATCAAGAAGAGAGGCAGTGAGTATCTCGACCTTGCTTCTCGAGACGAAGTCGTCCATACGCTTCCGATAGAGTTTGAGTATGCAGATATCGAGAATTATCAATCGATAGGTAGAATAATCCTTGACCTAAAGAACCCTGGGCTATGGTATGTTACTGGAGTAAACGAGGATGATCCATACGATGCGAACGGTGTAGGAAAGTCGAGTCTCCATGAAGCTATCTTCTGGTGCTTGACCGACAAGTCACTGCGAGGATACACAGGTGACGAAGTCATTCACTGGGACCAAGAATGGTGCAAAGTCGAGGTAGGTATCAAGGTAGGAGAGAAACGCTACAAGATCACCAAGACACGAAAGCATCCTACGCTGAAGACCACAACTACCATCATCGTTGAAGATGGAGATAAGTGGACTGATATCTCTGCACGCAGGAAGACTGACACAAAGGATATCGTCAAGGCACTACTCGGAAGATCCGAGAAGGTCCTCCAGCATTCTGTATTCTTCACTGCTGGCCTTGCCAATCGATTCACAGCTCTTAGCTATCCAGCCAGAATCAAACTGATTGAAGAGATAACGGATGCTGAGGTCTATGGTCGAGCGTACAAGCTTATCAAAGCTGATGCTGACAATGGACTTGGTGATCTTCACTTTGCACGTGGTGAGATCTCTGAGAAGAATAAATCTCTGGAGAAATCAGAATCTGAGCTCCTGGCTATACATGTGAAGATAGCCAAGTTTGAAGAAGATGCTGGTCCGATGTTACTTGAGCTCAAGGAAGAGCTAGGTCTAAAGAACTCAGAGATTAAAGGTTTTCAGCTTACAATCCAGGAGAACGATAATACGATTGCTGTTATGGATAAGAAGTCTGAGACGCTTACATCGAAGATAAGACTTTACACTGCTGAGTTACGAAAGCTTTCAGCTGAAGCTGCTCGTCTCGAGACGAAGCGTGACAACAAGAAGGACCAGCTCGATGATTATGAAGCACGCATCGCTGAAGGCAAGTGTGCTGCCTGCGGTCAGGACATCGGAGAGCAGTCGTTCTTGGTTGCTGACCTACCAAAGCTGAAGGAGGAAGCAGGTGGACTGCTCGTTGAGTTTGGCAGAGCATCGCACGCATCTGCGAAAGCAGAGGTACGTATCATCGACTTGCAAAATGCTCTCAATGACATAGATGGGGAAGTCACTCGCATCAATAAGATCATCAGTGAAAATCGAGATGAGTTGAGCGTAGCTAGAATTACGAAGGGTCGCATCGAGGATGTAATAAAGGAGTTCCGTAGCAGAGCATCCAACTTCAAGACTGAGAAGAAGACATTCAAGAGCATCATCGAGGATACCAAAACTGAACT
>SDBT01010708.1_pt1 | contig 14782 bp, 16 predicted proteins | sample 2277101 | NCBI WGS metagenome assembly SDBT01 (sample SAMN10404973, study PRJNA504765) | marine sediment metagenome | isolation source: marine sediment core GS10_PC15, 103 cmbsf | place: Arctic Ocean: Southern Knipovich Ridge | collected 2010
CATTGGTATCGACTACGCCAAGCCGACACTCTCAGACGGCGCACAGTATGTCGTCAATAACACCCTCCTCCATGAGCTGCGCCATGTTGCTCAGGGCCAGGACAGCGGATGGTCCACACTCTCCAGCGCATACGAGGGCTGGAGCGAGACGGAGGCCAGGGAGTACGGTCGGACGATCAAGGGCAGCGCAGAGTTCAACGCACTGACCTAAGCTAGAAGCACTAGGCACTCACCCGCTCGGGCGCAAGTCTCCTGAGTGGGTGAGCCGCGTGTGGGTGGTAGTCTGTGCTGATGGTCGATGAGTACGCCATCCTGCTGGCAAAGATTGAGGACGAGCAGTCCGCACTCAGTGAGCTATCAGGTGGCTTTGAGATGCGGACCCGCAATGCCTACCTGAACGCGCAGGAGGATATCGCCAAGCGGATCGATGACCTGATCACGGAACGTGGCGGGCTGCAGGGGCTGTCGGGCAGGGATCGGTGGCGGATCACTCGGGACACCGGACTGATCGAGGCCATCGACGGTCGGCTGATCGAGCTGGGGTCCGAGTCCACCAACCGGGTCACGGAAGCCTTCCAAGCCGGAGGCGTGCTCGCCCGAGGTCACCTAACCGACGAGATGGCCACACTGGTCACGCACATCAATTCGGCGAGTGGTATCAGGACTCCGCTGGCGGCTGCCGTCAACTTCGCGCAGCTGGACACCGTGGCGATCGAGCTGGGGCTGGGGACGGCGATCAACGATGTCACGTCACTGAACCAGGCGACCAGGCTGACAGTGCAGCGGGAAATCACGAGGGGGGTCGCGGGCGGGGAGGGTATACAGAAACTCTCACGCAGACTGGATGTGCTCGATGACATCAGCCGAAACCGAGCCGAGGTCATCACCCGATGGTCCACGATCAAGTCCTACAACCTGGCGCATCAGGCTACCTATGAGGCGGCCGAGACTCAGATACCAGGACTCACCAAGATGTGGCTGGCACAGACCGATGAGCGGACGTGCCCGCACTGTTTGGCGCAGCACGGTACGGTCGTCCAGATATCGGAGGAGTTTGATCCGAATCTGACCTTTGCCGGGACTGCGCCAGAACCTCACAACGGGTTCCTGGAGGTGCCACCGTTGCACCCGAGGTGCCGGTGCACGATTACCTCCTGGCACGAATCGTGGCGAGCCTTCACGAGCCAGACTCCACAGGAGCTGTCCAGCGTGGGCAGGGACTTGTCCATACAGCAGGGGCATCCCAAGGCCACGACGGCGGGCGTCACGGGCGTAGCTCCCACGGTGGGCATTCAGAACGCAGCCGGGGATGCGCTGGGCGACCTGATGCGTGGGGTGTACGTGTTCGATGATTTCAGCGGGACGGTTCGGATCGTGGACGGCGGGGATATGAATGCGGCCAGGCTGGCGCTGCGGGATGCGGGGTTCCGGGTGATCGATGTGGCCGATGATCCGAGGCTGCTGCGCATCGAGTGGCCACAAGGGCTGAAACTGCCGAGGACCCTCAGGAGCACTAGGCTCAGGGCGCTGTCACAGGGACGGTGGGACGAGATCAAAGACGGACTATTGGCTTGCGGGCTGAGGAGTTGAGCATGGCGATCGGTGTTGAGGACTTACGTGCGGTGACGGGTAAGGCTGTGGTCGAGCTGGAGGATCGGGAGGAGATCACGGCGAGCGGGCTGCTGGTCATCGAGCATCGCTCGGGGAAGGGCTATCGACCGAACCGGGATTTCGAGATCGGGGAGGTTGTCTCGCTTGGGGGAACGTTGCACCCACCGGATGATCGGTCCGGATGGTATCCGTGGGATGCTGAATGGTGGCCGATGCTGGTTGGCGATCGGGTGATTGTCCAGGCACGCTCGGGCGGGGAGGCCGGGGCGGACATCGGTGAGGCGCTGGGACGAGGCCGAGGCGAGGTGATTGTGGTTGAATTGGATGAGGTAGTGGCGATTCTGGAGGACTGACAGCCATGAACGAATGGAAGCTGCGCAGAGCGACGAGACGTGCCCTTAGAGCGTCGGGAGTGTCAGCTGACTACGGCACTCTTAAAGGGTGGATTCGGGGGCTTAGATGTCGCTTGTTTGGGCATGACGCCATGTGGACGATGGAGATCGAGGGGGAGGCTTTCTACGAGGGCGATGTGCTGTGGAGTTGTACGAGATGCCCGTTGGGTGGGTACCTTGGGAGTGTGGATGGCTGATGCCAAAGATGCGTTTTCAGATAGACAATCCGCAGCGGATATACGAAGCGCTGGTCATCGCCGTCGATGCCGCTCGCGAGTCGCCTGCCGTTATGGATATCGGCCCATGGGACGATACCGAGCTGAGGCGAGATGGTGTTATCGAGGTCACGGGACCGGACGAGGGTACCGACCTGGTGGCAGCTCGCTGGATTGACGCTGACCTTGGTTTTGAGGTGATCTGATGCCGAGTACAGATGCCAAGCAGCTGTGGCTGCAGTCTCACGGCAAGCCTAAGAGCTACAGCTATTTTATGACCGGACCAAACATGGGGCCGGGCTGGGATTGGGATCAGGCCATCGCCGGATCATATACACCGATCGAGGTCGATGATTTCCTCGCGCAGGGAAAGGGGCACTACGACGCGGGTAAGGCCAAGTCCAAGGCTAAGAAGGTGGCGGGTGATCCGCTCACGCCGAGCACCGGGCCATCGACTCAGTGCGCTAAGACAGCGGTCAAGGTGATCTCCACGTGGATAGCTGAGGCGGTGGACAACGCGCAGAGTTGGTACACCCATATCGGCGCGCAGGTGCACAAGGGCCAGACGCTGGGCAGCTTCGATGACGTGGCCAGTTTTCGCAAGGCCGCCAAGACTCACCTCGCGGCGGCCATCGATGAGCTAGGGGATCAGGCCGATGAGGTGGCCGGGCTGGAGGTCCTGATCGAGTTGATGGATGATGTGGAGCGCGCCCGGCTGTCGGCCATTGACGTGCAGCGGGTAGCGCAGGGGTGGCTGGACGACGACGTATCCAATGCGGTGCTCGGGCTGGATGCACTCAAGGGCAAAGCCAACAGCGTCCACGACTACACCCTGGGGAAGGCCGCGCCGCTGTTCGATCAATACGATGACCCGGTGGGCCTCCTCACGAAAATCAAGGCCAACGCTGACGACGTGGTGCTGCAGAACCAGCAGATATCTGTGGGCCGGACCTGGCAGAAGATCGCAGTCCAGCAATCGGATGAGTGGAATGACCTGGCGTTTGTACCTACGGCCACGGCAGATGCGCCGTTCACGGTCGCCAATCAGGTGCAGCTACGCATCGAGCTGATCGGGGAGATCGACGGGCAGGGGCTGCTGGCAGCTGACCCGATCATCGCCGGACAGAAGCGGCTGGACCGGCTGGCACAGATGTGGCAGAACCAGGTCAACCCGTTCGATGATGAGGAGGTATCGCTGGCCATTGCCCAGTCGGGTCTAGACCTGATGGGCAAAGAGACGGTGGGAGCATTGCGGGATGCGGTGGAAAAAAACTTGGTGGCGTACACCGAGCTGCTGGACAACTACGCCGATGATAGCTGGTGGGTCACGAGCCAAACCAGCGGGCTGGAGGGCGATCTCACACACTCGCCGATCGAGTTTTGGGCTAACAAGTTTGGCAATGATTCAGCGGCCAGGATTTTGGGTGAGTCCGAGGAGCTAAACGCGCTTTTGCAGTCGTTAGCCAAGAACGGGGCGGCTTCGGCTTTGAGCGGCGATGTGACGTTCATAATCGATGAGGTGATTGATGCGGCTAATGAGGCGGTGCAAACCCTGCAAGTCGTGCTGGGCAATGTGAAGTCCAAGCTACCGGGACTCACGGCCACAGTGGACGAGGTGCTGGATGCGCTCGATCCGTCATTCAAGGCCAGCATCCTGGAGGCGGGCACCGACGATCTCAATGACCTGCTGGGCGTGCAGCTAGAGGAGGTCGGCGAAAACAAGTCGCTCCTGTACTACATGACCAAGAAGCAGAAACAGGACTTCATTCTGTTGCCGAAGGAGGTATTCGATAACGTCGATTACGCCATTAAGTACAAGGGCGACACCCTCACGGGGAAGGGTCTGACCACGGCCAAGACAAAGCTGGCCGCCAAGAAGGGCAAGCAGGCCGTCCAGACACCCGCGGCACAATCGGCGAGCGCACCCAAGACTCTGATCGACACGATCACGGGACAGACCGAGCAGTACACCGTCCCACCGGGGTCCAAGAAGTGGTGGGGCGACGCGATGAGCGATGCTCAGACCAATTTCCTGGGCCAGGAGATGAGCAACAATACGAACCTTCTGAAAGCGTGGGTGGACGGTGGGGCGAGCGAGTTGTCTAGTGCTGGGAAGCTGACCAAGGGCCAGGCGTCTCAGGTAATCAGTCAGGTGAAGGGTGGCAAGACAACCTGGACAGCGGACGAGATCAAGAAGGCCATGAACTACGGCCAGCCGATCAAGGTCCAGGCCATGGACGACGTGGTGAAAGCGGTGGTCACGAATGTGATCGACCCGGACGCGTCTGACATAGCCGCGGCGGTCACGGCGGTCGAGCAGGGGGGTGCTGTAGCGGGTACGGTCACCAAGACATCCACGGCTGCAGCTGATCACATCAATTGGGACGCGCCACACACATTCAGCTACGTCGGCGACGGTAAGGGCAAGTGGGGCGGGGCACACCGGAAGTGGCAATTCACGGATGAGGCGGGCGACGATTGGATGCTCAAGCATGGCGCTACGTTCCGAGCGGACGGGGAGCTGGCTGCGCACAAGATCGGGAACGCGGTTGGGTTCGATGTCGCCGAGGCGCGAGTCTCCACGCAGACGATCGGCGGCAGTCGTGAGACTGGTTTCATGCAGAAGCTGTACCGTAAGCAGGACATCAAGGGCGAGCTGGCCGACTCGCTGAGGGGCGGGTCATTCGCTGGGGTGGATGATGACATTATCCGCCAGGTTCAGGAGCACCAGGTGCTGGACTGGCTGATCGGTAACCAAGATGGTCACGCACAGAACTTCCTGATCATGAAGGACGGCCGGGTGATCGGGATCGACAAGGGTCAGGCGTTCAAGTTCATGGGGACGGACTCGCTGTCCACTACGTACAAGCCCGCGGACAACTTCGGGGAGATCGTCTACAACCGTATGTGGCAGGAGTACTCGCGGGGTGTGATCGACCTGGACCTGGACTCCATCGATTCTGTGCTGCGACGGATCGAGGCGCTGAGCGACCAGGACTACCGAGCACTGATCAGGAAATACGCCGATGGTCGGTTCGCGGCTGGTGCCAGATCGGGCGCGCTGGGGCAGACATCGGCGAATAGCGCAGACGAGCTGGTGGAGCTAGCGGTCAATCGTAAGCGCAACATCCGCAGAGACTTCACGAGGTTCTACAAGGACAATGCGGAGGAGCGTGGGATTACCTGGAATCCTGCTTGGCAGGAGGAGGAGCTGCAGCTGGTAGCGGCCAAGAAGGTCGGCAAGACGATCAAAGCCGGAGACATCCTCACGCCGATAGACGAGGACTTTGTATTCGGGTTGGACCGGGCGGGGACAGCGGGCAAGTCGATCTACGTGGGTGGTTCGGATGTCGAGCGAGGCCAGGTGCTGTTCGATGTGGTGCTGGATTCCAATGGGGACGAGGTGCTGAGGGGCACTGTGGTCCTGAGGCCGGATGCAGACGCGCGCTTGCTCAAGGTGTTCGCTGAGGAGGGCGGGGATGGGTTGTCCCAAGCGGGAAGGACGGGCGGGCCAGTAGTGAAGGCTACTCCCGGCAATGTGGGATTGTCGCAGAATATGGGGACGGAGACTGTGAAGGGGGCCAAGACTGTCAATTATCACATCAGCCAGGGTGACTTTGCGCCGAACCAGGCGCAGATCAATACGGTTCAGGGCTTTCTCGATCAGGCTGAGGGGGCTGATGTCAAGTTCGCCCATATCACGAACGTCAATTCGATTGCCGACGACGTGCTGCAGGGGAAGGTCGATGAGCTGGCCGAGCTGTTGGATGGTCCTGAGTTGGATGCTGCCATTGAGGTGTTTGTCAGTGAGCAAGCGGCCGATGCCACGCTCCTGAAAACGATGCAGACCTATGAGCTGCACTGGCAGGAGATTGTGGAGGAGGGAGCCAAAGGCAACCTGGCCAAGAAGGTCGGCAAGGTGCCCGACTTCCCGACGACCGGCCACTATGAGAAGGTTCGTGAGGATGCCCTGAGACGGGCGCGTTCATTCAGCTCTAGCGTCAAGGTTGCCGAGCACATCGAGGTGGTTGAGCCGGACAAACTGTTTACTTCGATCGCGTACAAGACAAACCGCACTTCCACCATCAAGGTCGGCAGTGGGACACGGAATGCCGTGTTGGAGGGTGAGGACATCATCAAAGGCAACGCCTACTTCGCGAACACCGATGAGGGCGTGGAGATTATCTACCGCGAGATTTCGGGGTCCGCACCGACTCACCAGGGGTGGATGGAGCTATCGCTGAAAACCGACACCGGCAAGGTCACGCAGGCGGACATCGAAACGATGTACCGGACGCTCACTCGCAATATCGGATTGAAAGCGGACCTGGCCACGTCCCAGGATATGGAGCTGACATATTGGCGGGTGGTCACGGGCACGTACCGCAATAGCGTGGAGGGTGCCTCACAGAACAGCAAGTACTTCAAGGCGATCCAGGACGTGGACATACGCGTGCGGGCGCTCGGGCCGAACCCAAACCCGAAAGATGAGATCGACGCGATCCGGGGAGCGTGGCGTGCTCAGTTTGGCCGTCAGATCGATGATGCTGACTTCCTGCCCATTCATGACCATGCACTGAGCCGGACAGCCGACGAGATCGGATGGGGCTATTTTGAGCGTCCTGAGCTGGGGGACCTGTCGATCGACCTGCAGGGCAAGGTGGTAAGCCACTCCACTACGTACGGGGACGGGCGCGTGCGAGCTGAGCTGATCGAAGGTGCCACGGGAGATTCGATGCTGTCCCAGGCACGCCGACAGCAGTATGGGTTCAAGGCGTCGGCCAAGTCGGCAATCCAGGACCTGGAGGGTGGTGGCGCGTCCGGTCTGTTCACCAGGATCAAACGGGACACCAACGTGTCGGCGAATGAGATCATCATGAACCCTTCTCGGGTCCATCGGAAGTTGGGCAACTACAACGCTGAGGGCGATACCTACGGCAGGCTGCGAGATCGGACAAGCAGAAACACGCTGTCCTCTAAGCGGTGGGCCACTCAGGCCAACAGCACGAATGAGACGATGATCCGCGATGGTGTGAGCTGGATGGACGATGTGGAAATCGCGTTTTACGGCACCAAGACTGAGGCGGACCTGGCTGTGCGGACGCTGGCGGACAGGGGCATCACGTCGATCCGAGGAGTGCCGGTGAATGAGCGGCTGGTGTCGGTGCCCAACCCAGGCGCATACACACACAAGTTCTTTCAGGAGCGCGTTGGTCGGCAAGGCTTCGCGGCACGATTGCGCCGGAGTGTGGACGACATCCTGGAGAAGGGCAGAGCGGTCACGCAGGCGGCCAAGGACGACGCCATTGCGGTGGTGTCACGACTCAAGATCAGGACGCTGAAACTGGAGGGGAAACTTGCTGATGCCAAGGAGTTGGGCAAGAAGCTGAGCGCAGGCCGCCCGGCGCAGGTGTACGTACAGAAGCCAGGCTCAAACCCGACCACGTTGGCGTTGAGATACCACAACAATGAGAATGCGGTCACGGTGTCGCTCGCCCATTTCACAGATAGCGGAGCGATCGGGTTTGTGTCGGCGGCTGAACCGGGCACGGTCGGTTCCCTGGAGCTGGGCATGAAGCAGTTGGGTATCACGAATTGGTCCAAGACAGTGGAAACCAAGTTCAAGTTCAGGCGGCGGCAGTTTACCGGGGACGGGATTGTGATCGACTTGTCACCCTACGGGATTGACCTGAAATCGATGAGCCAGTACCAGCGGCCACAAGTGCTGAGGGAGTTTGTCCAGGCGTTGATCACCAACACCTTGGACGAGTTTTCACTCAAGTGGGCCGGAATAGCGGCATAGGTGTATAACGGTATGAGGAGGGCATGATGGGTGCGGTAGAAACTGACAACGTGAGGGGGGGGATGCAGGAGGTCCTGGATGCCCTGTTCCCGATCGGCGCGTGGATTACGGTGCTGGAGGAGGTCAAGGGCAAGCTGATACCCACGGGGGTCGAGATGACCACCGGGCGGGTGTTCTGTTCCGAGGCGACCGAGACAGATCGGGGATGGCATTACCAGCTGTTCATTGATCCCAGGCGGGCCGAGGTGCAGGAGCAGGGCGAATACGATCGGCCATTCACGGCGTGGGTGGCCGAGCTGAACACTGAGCTGGAACCATTGATCCAGGCGCAGATCGAGCAGACCGATCCGTTCGATGAGGCCGATGTGCTGGAGGTGCTGCGGCTGCGCAGCGATCCGGCAGGGCCACGGCGGATACTTCCAGGCCAGCGGGATCTGATCACATCCCTGCGCGAGGAGGAGCTGTTCCCACGGGGACTCAGGCGGATCGAGCTGGAGGTGGTGCCGGATGTCTAAGACAATCCTGATCGACTTCGACACCGAGCTGTTCCGCACCTTTGAGGATCAGCGGCCGATCGGCGTGCTGCTGGAGCGCGGCAATGGGGACCCTGGCTTTGATACTCAGTACCTGTTCACGGTCACGGATGACGAGGACGAGACAGGCCATGACAACTACATGCAGACGGCGCAGGCGGTGGAGGAGTTTCGGTCGGCATGGGATCAGGGCGCGCCGGTTGAGATCAGGGTGGCCGACCTGTTCACGTACCTGGCTGATCAGAGCTATCTCGGGCTGAGGCTGAGGACACTCAGCAAGGTCGATGACAGTGTTACGCTGGAGGAGGCGTTCAATCTCTACGTTGTAGGGGAGACGCCACTTCCGGTGTTGGATGATGAGGAGTTCCCGACAGATGTTTAACCATGAGCTGATGGCTGCGGTCGAGCTGGCGTCACGTTATTACATGACCGAGCTGACCAAAGGGGTGGGCAAGGATCGAGATCGGGCGCGGTTCTACATCGCTGAGCGGCGGCTGTTCTTGCCGATGGTCGAGACGTTCCGCATCGGGTACGCACCCAAGTCGCCACCCAACAAGCCCTGGATTCTGAGCCGGTTCAATATGGAGGAGCAGTTGCTGCTGGAGGCGGGCATCCTGAACAGGTCTGAGGAGGGCCGACTGTATGACCCGCTAGAGGGCCGTGTGGTGTTTCCGCAGGTGAACCCGTCCGGCAAGTATCTTGGCTTTGTAGGGCGCGTTCTGCCGGGTGTCACGGGCAAGGACAAGTACCTGTCCACCGGCACCACTCCGATATTCAGGCGCGCGGAGGTCCTGTACCGGATCGACAAGGCCAGGCCACACATCGAGGCGCGCAAGGAGGTTATCGTGGTGGAGGGGTTGCTGGATGCGGCGCTGATGTTCCAAGTGGGGATGCGGCACGTCGTGGCCACCGGCACCAAGGCGATGACTGATGCGCAGGCTCAGATTTTGCAGCGCTACGCCAAGGTGCTCACGGTTATGTTCGATAACAACCAGGCGGGCAAGGACGGATACGAGGACGTGCGCCGGAGGCGGGGCGGCTACTTCACGAGGGTGGATCGGTTCCAGTACCCGCCTAAGTTTGATGACCCTGCCGAGTGGGTGGCGGATCGGATCGACAGCAGCATCCTGGGCCAGCAGGCTGCGCTCACTACCACATGATCCCGATCATCGCCGCGCCGGGTCCGTGGTACATGCAATGGCACCACCTCCTGCCTTATCTGTCGGTGCTCCCGATGATGTGGGCCGGGGTGGTCGTGTGGTTGAGGAGCCGGGGGAAGTGACATTGGCGCGCTGAAAGTAGGTCACAAGCCTCCTTTGAGCGTATCAATGCGCGGTTCACGGGGATGTCCTCGCATCGGGCACGAGCATCGCCTAGCGTAAATTACGCCGGTCATTCCCGTGATCGTCAAACACCGGAGGCGCGGCCCTGGACTCTCACGAGTTTCGGGGTCGAGCCTTGTCGGGAGAAATATCACGGGGATGTGCTTGCCTCACGAGCGAAAGGGTGCCAAGGTCGTCACGATGAGCAAACACCTCTACCTCCGATCGACCAATAATGTCGCATCAGTCGCGCTGTCCGCTCGCCGGTTTCGCAAGCAGCTCCTACGTCTAGGAACCTGGAAGCACGCAGGCGCACCGGACGGTGTGCTCAAGGTGACGCCGGACTTCATTGACAAGATCATCAGCAATTTTGCAGCTGGTGTTCGCGATGACGTTCCCATTCCACTCGGTCATGATCAGGACGCCATCAGTTCGATCGGGCAGGTCGTCCACCTAGACGTGGACCCGGATGGCTCGCTGTGGGGAGTTCACGATATTCCGGATGAGGCTGACGCCAAGAAGCTGGGCACGACCTGGACAGGTACCAGCGCTCTGATCGAGCTGAACGCCGAGGACAAAGAGACGGGCAAGGAGCTAGGCCCGGTGCTGGTGCACAACGCCATCACGAATAGCCCATACATCAAAGACTTGGCACCGTTTGAGAGCCTTGCTCTCGGGGAGGATGCCCAAGATGCAGTTCTAATAACGCTGCAGGACATGACCGACGATAGAGGAGGAGCGATGACGCTAGAGGAGATGCTGGCACAGCTGGCAGACACCTCCGACGATGACCTTCGCGCCGCTTTGGAGACTGCGAGGCCGGACCTGATGAAGGTCGAGGACCCTGGCAAGTCTGAGAAGGAAGCCGAGGAAGCCATCGAGGCGGCCAAGGCGGATGGCAAGAAGGAATTGGTCGCAGCGCTCGCTGAGCAGGGAGTCACAGTCGCACTGTCGGAGGGCGACAAGGACTCCAAAGACGACACCAAGGTGGACCTGACGGAGGCACCGGAAGTCGTCCAGCTCAATGAGCGGGTAGCAGTGTTGGAGGGGAACGTGGCCACCACGGCAGCAGAAGCCGTGATCGATCAGGCCATCAAGGATCAGTTCGTGCTGCCGAGTCAGCGTGACGCTCTCCTGGTGGTGGCACTCAGCGAGAAGGGCATGGAGACACTTGCCGGACTCATTCCTGAGGTCAAGGTCGTGGACCTTTCCGAGAAGGGCACTGCGCCGGGTGAGGAGACAAACGCTCCTCTCACCGGAGAAGATGCAACCACCGAGGCCGATCGTCTCGTTGCTGCATACGGATCGAGTAAGAAGGAGGCGAGCGCATGACCGGTTTTTCCGATCACCAGTTCGGATTCCCATCGCTCACGGAGACAGCGGTTCAGCTGGACAAGGAGATTTTCTCGTCGTATTCACCTACGCCGCGGATCATCGGGGTCACGTTGGAGAAGGGCGCAGCTGCCATTCACCCATCGGGCACGATCCTTGGCCGGATCACGGCATCGGACAAGTACATCCAGTTCCTCGATACTGCCGTGGATGGCAGTGAGGTTCCTCGCGGTGTGCTGCGTTCGATGGTTGATGCAACCGGCGCAGCTGTTGATCGACCTGGCGAGATGGTGACCTTCGGGCACCTCAAGGTTGATCAGATTGAGGAACCGACCAATGGCACAATCGCCGAGGCCATCGTGGCCGGTGGCGTGTTCGCGAATGCGATCGCAGATGCCGTGACCAATGAGCTACGGCTCGTTTAGGAAGGAGAGCTAATGCCTGAAATCAGTTTGCTGCAGCCCACCGTCCTAAACGGTGTCATCGAGCAGCTGCCATTCCCGGATTCATTTCTCGGGATGAGGTTGATCGGCTCAGGCCGACCCAATCCGTGGCCAATCGCCGAGTGGGATGTCATCGCATCCAACAAGGAATTGGCTGAGCCGAACATCCCCAACGTCGAGGCGAAGATCGTCCCGCGTTTGGGTGTTGGCAAGCGGACGGCCAGCATGGTCTACCTCCGCGAGAAGAAAATCTTCAAGCCGACGACACTGCACTGGCTGCGTACGCCGGGACAGTTGGCTCAGAAGAACGCCGAGGGCGCTGTCATGCGCGAGATCGAGGACTTGGACAGGCGATTCGTCGCTTTCTCCGAGTGGACGTTCTGGCAGATGGTCAGCGGAACCCTCACCCTGGACTATGCCGATGTGAAGGCGACCGTGGACTACCTGATCCAAGCGTCTCACTTGCCCACAGTGACCACAGCGTGGTCCACCGTGGCGACGGCGGATGTCATTGGGGATGTCTCAGCCTGGAAAACGCTGATCAACGCAGACGGCGCGGGCGCGACGGTGCGCAACGCCTATCTCAACAGCGGGACCTTCGAGAATGTCTACAACAACGCCGCGATTCAGGCGCTGTTCAGCGACAGGCTCAAGGACCAATTCCTGAGCACCGGCCAGGTGGTCGGTCTGTTGGGACTCAATTGGGAGACGTACGACTCCACCTATGTGGACGCTGCGGCGGCCACGCAGAACTACATCGGTGATGACCGTGTGGTTCTGATCGCGGACAACCCGCGTGAGCCGTATTTCCTGATGGAAGGACCGAGCGCGGACCATGAAGCCCCGACCGGGCAGATTGGCAAGTTCGCGAAGTCATGGGTCGAGCCGGACCCGTCAGCACGTCAGTACCTGGAGGAATGGCATTTCCTGCCAATCCTGGAGCGTCCTGATCAGCTGATCTACGCAGACGTGTCCTAGTATCGGGCACGGAGTGGGGCGAATGTAGTTGGAGAGCCGTGGTCACGAAAGCGGCCACGGCTCTCTGCGAGACAAACGGAATCACGGGATACGATCGAAGGAGATTTTGATGGCACAATATCTAGAGGTGCTACGGGACGGCTTGACCGTCGAGCGCAAGGTGCAGATGGCGGGTACTCGCGTGCAGGTGTCGGAGGATTTCAACACCATGACCAAGCGGCAGCAGGTGAAGCGCTGGGGTAAGCCCCGGTACAAGATCATCACCAGAGCCGACTTTCTGGCCAGTGGTGGCGTTCCCTCATTCGATGAGGATGATGAGAGCGACGAGGATGAGGCTGTGGACCAGGTGAGTTCACCGTTCGCAGTGCTCGATGGGTTGCCCGTAGAGGCCACCCTGGAGGCTGTGGCAGGTTTCGATGAGGAGCAGCTGGCGGCGTTCATTGCGTACGAGCAGGACGGACCCGCTCGGGTCGGCGTGCTGCGGGCGCTTGGTGTCGGGGTCGAGGGCGAGTAACGAATGATGGGGGGCGACATGGAGCATCAGGCTGAGCATGACTCCCTCCGCGACGGCATCACGACATTGGAGGACGGGCAGAGCAAGATGCTGGACATCCTGATCGGTCCGGTCGAGAGAGACTGGCAGGACAAGCCTGATCCAGACGGACGGCGCAATGAGGATGCAGGGATGCAGGCCCAAGTTGCACGTTTGGATCATCACCTCCAAAATGGGGGAGTGCCAGTGGCACTACCGGTAGGGATCAAGGCGGCCATATACAGTGCTGCTGGGGCTGTGGTAGCTGGGGCACTGACTGCCACGGCAATCGTGGCTTCACAGTTCATTGGATAGCAAGGAGTAAGGACCATGGCGACAGACAAGATGGCCGTCACCGACTCGGTGACTGCTGAGCTGGGCAAAGCAACCAGCAAGGACTGGGACCGGAACCAAACCGAGAAGCTGGTTATCGGCGGCAACGTTGAGGTCATGCTCTTTGGTGTGGACGGCCGGGTGAAGTACCACGAGGTCGGGGAAAACCTGGTCACGGATGCCGGAGACGAAAACCTCGCCAAGCGACTCGCCACGGGCGACACCGAGGAAATCGCCACGGGCATGAAGTTGGGCACCGGGGTCACAGCAGCCGCGAAGGCTGGAGCCGGTGGCGCACTCGTCACCTATGAGTCGGGATCGCAGGAGGCGCTAGATACGTCTCCTCCAGCGACATCCGATAAGGGTGCAGGCGCGGGCTATCGAGTCACGTATATCTGTACTTGGATCGCAGGTGATGTGACCGAGACGGCGTTGGCCGAGGTCGTTCTCTCGCATGAGACGCCGATCACGGATGTCACCGACACCCTGGCGGACACCATCGCTCGGTTTGTCTTTGGCGCGACCATCGACAAGCAGGCTGGCGATTCCCTGGTGGTGACTTGGAACGTGGACTTCCTGGGCGCATAAGTGGCTAGCTAACTCGCGTAGTTGGTGTACCACTGTATGTGGTACAAAAGCCCAAGAGGCCAAAGAAGGACAAGAACAAGCCCAAGAAACCCAAGAAGGATAAGCCGATGGCTGAGGTTGCTGTGGCCGCCCAAGAATATGGAACCGGGTTGCAGCGGCTCGATATCCTGGATGTGTTGCCCGATGGGTGGGAGTGGGGGACTCTTGATCTAGCTGATGTAGCTAACGGCAAGATGTGGATCATCACGGTCAACAATCTCACCGTGGAGGTAGCTCGGCGGGCTGTGCGGCAGCTATGGGAACCGGCGCAGATTGGCGACCCGGAATGGCTTGACCCTGATCCTGCGGATCGGCGGATCAAGCGTGGGCTACGTGAGGTCAAAGCGTTCGTTGATGAGCTGCCGCAACCCAAGCGGGACGAGCTAGCGGCTACTGGTAGGACCACCCTCAGCTTGGGTCAAGCACAGAGTATTTTTCGCAAACAACAGTACAACCGGGTGACCGGGAAGGTCGAGGATTCCGGGATAGGAGAGTTCGGCTGATGGGCACCACTACGGTAACCATCGGCAGCGGTCAAGATCGAGCGACCATTGCACTGTGGTTGACCAACGTGGAGGACTACAGCGTCGGCAACGTCCAGCACGGCATCATCTCAACCAACGACAATTTCGATGAGCAAGTTTCGATGAGCGGCGGCACC
>SDBT01010709.1_pt1 | contig 14782 bp, 12 predicted proteins | sample 2277101 | NCBI WGS metagenome assembly SDBT01 (sample SAMN10404973, study PRJNA504765) | marine sediment metagenome | isolation source: marine sediment core GS10_PC15, 103 cmbsf | place: Arctic Ocean: Southern Knipovich Ridge | collected 2010
TGGCTGCTGCCTCAGCCAAGAATATTCCCAGTGCAGCACCAGTGCCCTCACCTAAACGCATCCCCAAATCAAGTAACGGCTTAAGCCCCAGATGCTTAAGCAGTAACTGGTGACCAGCCTCAGCTGAGACATGAGCGGCGATAAGAAAGCCCCGTAGTTCTGGTGACAGTGCCGTAGCAATGAGGGCGGCTGCCCCAGAGATAAAGCCATCAATAACTACTGGAATGCGGTGAGCGGCTGCTGCCAACATTACTCCAACCAGCCCTCCAATCTCAAAGCCACCTACCTTCGCCAACACATCCAAGGGTTGCTCAGGGTCAGGCTGGTTCACTACCAGGGCTTTTTTTATTACTTCTATTTTATGTACCAACTGCTCATCAGTTATGCCGGTACCTCTGCCAGTTACCTCAGCCACTGGTTTCCCAGTCATAACGGCACAAATAGCGCTGCTGGCAGTGGTATTACCGATACCCATATCACCGGTGCCCACTATATCCAGACCTTTAGTCACTTCAGATGCCACCACTTCAATCCCTGTATCTATTGCCCTCGCTGCCTGTTCCCTAGTCATAGCTGAACCTAGAGCCATATTTTGGGTGCCAGAGGCAATCTTTCTAGATAAAAGTTGAGGAGCGGGTTCCAGTTTGATTGCCACCCCCATATCGACCACAACGACTCTGGCTCCCGTCTGACGGGCAAGCACATTGATGCCAGCCCCACCACTGAGGAAATTATAAACCATCTGAGCGGTAACTTCCTGGGGCCAGTTACCGACCCCTTCAGCCACTACTCCATGGTCACCTGCCATAGTAATAATGGCTTTGTGCCTGATTTGAGGCATAGGTTTACCCTGAATGCCAGCCAGTTGAATGGATAGCTCCTCCAATCTGCCCAGGCTGCCCTGCGGCTTGGTCAATATATCCTGCCTCAACCTAGCCTCAGCCATTGCCTCCCTATCCACTGGCTTTATCATTTCAATTATATTGGATAAAAGCTCCGTCATCTTTACCCCCTGTATTTACTCAAATAGCTCAGGATGGATAATTTTTACCATCTCCTCCAGTCCCTGGACGAGGCGAGGTCCGGTTCTGTCGACAAGGTCTCCATCAATAAGGTAAATCCTGTTCTGTTTGACGGCGGTTATTTCTCGCCAGGCAGGGTGTCCCTTCAGCACTTCCGGCGCGGTAAACGCTGTCCCATGCTTAGCCGGGAGTATGATAATCTCAGGGTCAGAGCTAACTACTTCCTCAAGGCTGAACTGCACCCAGGCACCCTGGGCTTTAGCAGCATTTTCCCCACCGGCCATAGTGATAAGAGTATCAGCGAGGGAGCCGGGACCTACTATCCAGGGATTGTTTAGGTCGGTAGCATCAATTATATATAAAACCCTGACTCTGGGAGCATCCTTCACCCGATTACTAACATAAGACATATCCTTCTTCATATCATTGATAAGTTTATTAGCCTTCCCCTCGGTGCCAGTAATCTTTCCCAGTAGTTCAATATCTTTAAAAATACCGTCAATACCCTGAGGGTCTATGACAAAAAAGGTGATTCCTAAGCTTTCAAGCCCTTTAATGTTTTCGCTGTGTCCATCAGTCAGGACCAGGTCTGGGTCTAGGGCAACAATATTTTCGATAGAGGGGTTAAAGTAATTCCCAACTTTGGGTTTTAACTTGGCTTCGTCAGGATAGTCAGCATAGTCGCTGACTCCGACCACCTTTTCTTCCAAGCCAAGGGCGAAAAGGGTCTCAGTGATGCTTGGTACATGAGACACAATTCTCTGAGGAATCTGGTCAATAACCACCGCCCGGCCCATATCATCGGTATAAGTTCCCGGCTGGAACTGTGACTGACAGCCGGCAACCATACTAACGAATAGGCTCAACAGAACAATACAAATACCCAACTGTTTCAGTCTCACGGAATACCTCCAGCTAATATTTTAGACAAAAATAAATCCCCCCTGTTCAACACAACAAGGGAGAATTCATCACGGTGCTCTAGTCATTATCCCCCCCTTTCTCCGCGGAGGTCAAAGACACCCCAGAGGCTCGGCGTTCTGACTTCTGATAGAAGTTGCCTATCAGTCACAGTAGGCGGGACTGCGTCGGACTCTCACCGACTTGCTCTCCGATTATGCCCGAATCGTTTCAGGCACCTCCAGGCTACTTATTCAACTTTACACATAATAGAGGAATTTGGTGAGAAAGGCAAGCGCATCAGCCTCACCCTCTTCAAGCTCCACTAATAAACAAGATTACCAAAGATAGCCTATTCTTCCTCAATAAGTCTTCTGACCCAGAGCCTGGGAGAAGAAGAAATAACCTGTCTCAGGGCCTCAAGCTTATGCCTAATATCCTCAGCTACCGTCTCATCAGTAATAAGCTGTTTAAGCTGGGATTGGTCAAGGCTCAGCACCCGGTGCCACAACCCCTCAGGCTCAAGTAGCGCTCTGACCTCATCCTCACTAAAGCCTGCCTTATCCACCAACTTATAGGTAATAGCATGCTCCCTGCCGTAAACCCGATTCAATCCCTCCGCCTGGCAGAAATTAGCAATCATCTGTTTTATTTCTTCAAGTTGTGACCCCAAGTCTTTTATCTGGCCCTGCAATGAGACATATTGCTCAACTGCCTTATCTACTGCCATTCCCTGTAGAATGTCAGTCTTCTTTGGTGGCACAATCTTCTGCCGGTAATATGGGCAGTGCTCAGCGAAGTCACAGGGGCAATACTGGTTCTCAGTAGCGGGAAAGTTCCCATCAGTAATATTTTCAGCTACCGCCAACACTAGATGTCTGGCTTCCTCGAGTCGTGCCTCATCTCTGGCAGCACAGCTACAAGGAGTATTCGACCTCAAGTGATACAGGGTAAGCCTCTCCACAGGCAGATGCCAGGTCTGTTCAGCCGCCAACTGGTATAGAGTTAACTGAAGGTTTTTTTCTAAGTCATCTTTGGTAAATAGCCCTTGATTTGTCTTATAGTCAACAATAGCTAGCTCACCACTATCTAGCTTATCCACCCTATCCAAATAGCCCCTCAGTTTTACCCCCTCAATATCAATATAAAATATTCGCTCAACCGCCACTGGCATCTTGAAGTCGGCACTATGAATCTCCCAGAATTTAGACAGTATCTCCCTGCCATAGGTTTTATAATTTGCTTCCTCCTCGGCTGACTCATAGCCCTCACTAATCCAATTCCTCTCATAAAACTGTAATAGCTCCTCCAGCGAAGGTGGTGGCGGCACCCTTACCTTGAAAAAATACTGAGCACAAAGGTGCAAAGTAGAGCCAAAGCTAAAATACCACTTATCTTTTGGCTTCAAGCCATCAATATATTGAAGTTTGTACTGCAGGGGACAAGACTGGTATAGAGAAATCTGGGTATAGCTTAGAGGCTTCATTGCTTCTCCTAATGTTAACTTTACTTAATCCCCTATTCCCTACACACTTACCGAGGTCATTATAGACTATTTTTAGCCCCAAGGGTAATCCCTATAATACCAAGGAGCAGGGCATCAGCAACGACTGTTGAACTTGATATTATAGGTCAAATTAACCACTATTGGAGTTGATTAACTTCGGGGCAACCTGGTGTGGCTACTGCATTGATGAAAGGCCCTATATACAGGAAATATACGAGGAATGGTCAGGCCAGGGGATGGTAATACTAGCTGTGGACATAGGGGAAAGCCTCGCCACCGTTGAGGAATTTATGGAAAGCTATGGTATTTCCTTCACCGTGCTACTTGATACCAAACAAAGTATAACCCAAAGGTATAACATCACCGGCATCCCGACTACCTTCTTAATAGGTAAACATGGTATAATTCAGGATAAGGTAATCGGTACCTTCCAAAACAAGACACAAATAGAAAACAGGTTGAGTAAGATTATACTATAAGTTGAGAGGAGGCTAGATATGGGTGATGTTTTAGATGAAGCCTACGGGATAGTCCAGTGTAAGGAGTGCCCGTGGTATAAATCCTGTGTAATGCCAATGAGGTTCACTGCTGAAGATATTCGCCGCCAGCTAGAGTCAGCAGCGCCAGGGATGGGCATCTCCGGACAGGCTGACCTTGGCCTGCAGAATCTCCTATCCAGTATGTCAACTGCCGCTCAGAACTCACTGCTGGAAGGCTGTCCCATCTTTATTGACCGCCTGCGCACTAATCCCAAACTTGCCCAGCGAATTAAGGAAATGATGCAGAACTGGGGTAAAGAAGAGGAATAGGACAGGTAGCAGTAGCAGTTCGCTATTCAGCTCTCAGTGCGTCAATAGGATTGAGACGTGAGGCATTCCAGGCAGGATAGAAGCCAAAGAATAAACCAATACCAACTGCCACCGAAACAGCAAGGATAACTATATCAGCCGTAACCACAGTCGTCATTAGCCCCATACGGTCAACGACTAATGAGACGACCCAGCCCAGAATAACCCCAATTATACCACCGGCAAACGTCAGGAATACGGCTTCAATGAGGAATTGACCCCATATATCCCGCTCTCTGGCTCCCAATGCTTTGCGGATACCTATCTCTCTGGTTCTCTCCAGTACCGATACCAGCATTATGTTCATTACGCCGATACCCCCTACCAGCAATGAAATAGCAGCGATAGCACCCAAAAGAAGAGTCATTGTGCTTATCATTTCAGACATGGCACTGGCTATCTCCTCCAAGGAAGTAATGGCAAAGTCATCATCTATACCGGGACCAAGCTGGTGGCGGGAGCGGAGTAACGTGGTGGTTTCAGCAACGACGTAACTCGCTTGCTCCTGGTCAGTTACCGTCAATGCTATGGATGATACCACACGCTCGCCCTGGCTGGTTCGTGGCTGTGCGACCATCTGCTGCAAAGCAGTCAATGGAATCAGGATGGCGTCATCACTCGAGCCCATCATCGCCCCCTTGCTCTCCAGAACGCCGATGACGCGGACAATATTATCACCCATTCTTATCTGTTGACCCACTGGGTCAGCACCTTCAAACAGGGTTTCTTTTACATTGGAGCCGAGCACGGCTACCTTGGCACCACGCTGATAATCATATTCAGAGACAAAGGCACCGGCAGTAGTTTGTAAATTATATGCCCACTGATATTCCGGGGTTACTCCAGTAACCTGGGCATTCATATTCTGGGCACCAACGACTAGCTGGAGTGACCTTGAGTAGGAAGGAGCCACCGAAGCTACATAGGGAACCTGTTCGGATATTGCCGCCGCATCCTCCAGAGTGAGGGTGGTAGCACTACCGGCAGTACTCCTGACTCCTCCAAAGACAGTCGCCCCCGGCCGAATAATAATAAGGTCTGACCCAAGACTTTCGATGCGGGAAATAATGTCAGCCTCAGCACCTCTACCAATGGACATCAGGGCAATCACAGCACCAACGCCGATAACGATTCCCAGCATGGTTAAAAAGCTACGAAGCTTGTGGGTTAACACGCCAACCCAGGCAGTAGATAAAGGCTCAAACCACTGCTTCATACCTTCTCCTCCGCCATTACCCGGCCATCCTTAAGGTGGATGATGCGCTGACATTGGTGAGCAATATTGGAGTCATGGGTTACCATTACCAGAGTAACGCCCTGCTCAGTATGTAAGGTGGTGAGGATAGAGATTATCTCCTCACCCGATCGGCTGTCTAGATTGCCTGTAGGCTCATCCGCAAGAATCAAGGGCGGGTTTTTCACCAGAGCCCGGGCTATAGCTACCCTTTGCTGCTCCCCGCCTGAAAGCTCAGTGGGGCGGTGATTAGCCCGCTCAGAGAGACCAACTTTATCTAATGCTACCATTGCCTTGTGGCGGTCACTGCCACCACAATATCTCAGTCCAAGTTCGACATTAGCCAATGCGGAGAGGCGGGGCAACAGATTAAAAGTCTGGAAGACGAAGCCAATCTTCTGAGCCCTGACTTGGGCTAGTTCGTCACTGCTGAGGCGGCTTACCTCTTTATCTTCAAGGTAGTAACTACCTGAAGTTGGCTTGTCAAGGCAACCAATAAGATTAAGTACAGTCGTCTTCCCCGAACCGGAGGGACCCATAATCGCCACCAGCTCGCCCCGTTCGATATTCAGGTCAATCCCTCCAAGTACGGTTAGCTCTCTCTTGCCCATGGGATAGACCTTGGTTATGTCCTGTAGACGAATCATCGTCCAAATCCCCCCATTCCCGGTATCCGTATTCTTCCTTGTGGTCCTTCCTGCAATGCTGGTTCCGTAGTAGTTCCTTGTGGAACAATTACCTTCTCACCCTCACTGAGTCCTTCAATTATCTCGGTATATTGCCAGTCGCTGATGCCAGTTATTATGGCGCGTTCCTCAACTGTGCCATCCGGTGAAAGCACCTGGGCGTAGGTTTGCCTACCCGAGATTGTAATCGCCGCATTAGGTACCAGCAGCACGTCGTCCCTCTCCTCAACAATTACGCTGACAGTAACGGTTAGACCCTCTTTAAGTTCAATATTCTCAAGTAAAATATCCCCCGGTCTCTGTCCAAAGCTCCCAGGTCCCTGCCCGAAGCCCTCAATCATTCGCTCTAGCTGTTCTGGAGTCAGGCTCCCGCTCGCCTGACTGAAGCGTTGTTTCATCATATCAGCTTGTTCACGAGAAATGCGCCCATCAGCAACTGCCTTATCCAGAACTTCATCAATACTTTGTGGAACCTCTTGGGATTCTTTTTCCTCATCCGGTGCAGCTGGTTCCAATGCTAGCCGTTCCATTGATTCCAATTCTACAGTTACTTTGTAGTTCACCACCCCTGATTGAATAGTAGCTGTCGGTGAGATATGACTAAGTTTAGCCGGGAGGCTCAGTCCTGGTATGGCGTCCACCTGCACCCAAGCCTCTCCCCCCAGCTTTATCTGAAAGATATCCATCTCGCTAACCAAGATATCCGCTTCAAATTTAGTGGGGTCGGCAATGACCACTGCCACAGTGCCCTTCATTACCTCGTCACCACCCTCAATGTTCACCCTGGTAATGAAACCATTAAAGGGAGCGGTAACCTCTGGGCTGGCGTCCATAGCCTCAGCTAAAGCTTCCTTGGCATCCTCCAGTGCTATCTTAGCATCCTCTACTGCCTGCTCGGCGTCCTCTATCTCTTGCTTGGCAGCATCTTCTAGTGTTGTCTGAGCATCTTCCAACTGTCCTTGGGCAATTTGGATCTGTAATTGTTTAATGGCTACTTCCTCTAGGTCGGGGTCATCTAGCATAGCTTCCAACTTTGCTTCAGCAGAAAGGAGACTTTCCGTGGCATCGAATACCTCCGCATAGCTCTGTAGTATTAGCTCTTCATCACCTGAATCTTTAGCCTGGTCTAGCTCCCACTGAGCGTCTTCCAAAGAATTCTTGGCCAAATACACCACTATCCGGGCGTTATTAATCTCATCCTTGGAATACGGTTCCCTAGTCTGCTCCAGGGCAAGTTCGGCATTGTTCAGGTTTACCTGCGCCTGAAGCAGGTCGAGCAGCTTTGCTGGCACGTTGCGTTCAGCCGCTATCACCGCACGCTCCTTTGCTGGCACGTTGCGTTCAGCCGCTGTCACCTTGTCCTCCAATTCTGCAATATGGTCTTCCCATTCTGAGGTATCCAGCTTAGCTAACAGCTGTCCCTCTTCAACAGAATCTCCCTCTTCTACCAAAACTTCCTCAACTGTCCCCGCTGTATCAAAAGCTAAGTCTTCGGTACGTGATAGAGCCAAATTGCCAACAGCGGTGATATCTATTGTCAGGCCTCCTCGCTGGACGGCTACTAGTTGCTCTTCCGTCACGGCTGTTGAGTCTGACTCGGGGCCACAACTTATCGAGAGTGCACCAACTACGCTCAGTACCAGGACTATCAGCATTATCTTTAAGGTTCTCATAAAGCTCACCAAATCCTTTCTGCATATTACCCCTTATAGTTAAAACGTTAAAAAAACAAAAAGGTTAGTAATGAAAAGGAGCAGTTACACAATATAGCATAATTTTCAGCGGATAGTGTACTCAGACAACAACTTCACTCCTTCCAAAGAGAGGAGAATTGTTTTTAGAGGAGGGCTTTGTCCTTTCAAGCTACCAGAAATTGACACCGAAACAGGAAAACGGTTAGAATATCACTTGAGATAGCTTAAAGAGGCAGGATATTGTATCAAAAGACAACATTGGATAACGGGCTGCGTGTTATCACTGTCACTATGCCTCATACCCACTCGGTATCTGTCTGCATCTTTATTGGCGTCGGCTCCCGATACGAGACTGAGGCCGGGGCAGGCGTCTCGCACTTTATTGAGCACCTGCTTTTCAAGGGTACGTCAAAGCGGACAACAGCTAAGGCAATATCAGAAGCCATAGAAGGAGTGGGAGGAATACTCAATGGGGGTACTGACAAAGAATTAACCCTCTACTGGTGTAAGGTGGCTCAGTCTCACTTTAAGCTAGCTCTGGATGTGCTGGCAGATATGCTACTCCACTCCAAGTTTGACCCCCAGGAGATAGAAAAGGAACGCCAGGTTATCATTGAAGAGATTAATATGAGCAAGGATTCCCCAGCACAACGGGTCGATATGCTCATTGATGGACTTCTATGGCCTGAGCACCCCCTGGGACGTGATATCGCTGGCAGCAAGGAATCAGTGTCTGCCATCACCAGAGACACAATGCTTGACTACCAGCAAGGTCAATACCTACCAAATAACACCGTAGTTACCATTGCCGGTAATATACAGCATCAACAGATGGTAACCGCCGTCAGTCAAACCTTAGGTAACTGGACTAACCAGCGGGAGCGTCCTGCATATTCAGCATATAAGGAACAACCGGCTCGACGGCTGCATGTTGAGACTAAAGATACAGAGCAAGTCCACCTTTGTCTAGCGCTTCCCGGCTTATCACTCTTCCACCCCAAGCGCTTCGCCATTGATCTACTGAATGTCATCCTCGGCGGGGGGATGGGCAGTCGCTTGTTTACTGAAATTCGTGACAAGTTAGGACTTGCCTACAGCATTCAAAGCTATGTTGAACACTTCCTTGACTCCGGCTCAGTTACTGTCTCAGCGGGGGTGGAGCCAAAAAACTTGTTAACCGTCATCAAGGCTATCCTGGAGCAGCTTTCCCTCCTTAGAGAAACAGTCCCTGAATCTGAACTGTCCAAGGCAAAAGAACTATCAAAAGGGCGACTGCTACTACGCATGGAGGACAGCCACAATGTTGCTGGCTGGGTAGGCGGACAGGAGATTCTCACCGAGCGCATTCTTAGCGTTGACCAGGTAGTCTCCATTATTGATGCCATCACCGCTGATGAGCTTAAACAGTTAGCCCAGGAGCTATTGGTAGGTGACCGACTTCGCCTGGCGGTAGTCGGTCGTGTCGCCGAGGAAGAACCCCTGGAGGAACTGCTAAAGCTATAAGATAGCTTATCTGCCTCTCCCCCTTAGGTTTTCTAGTCAGCAATCTATCCCTTAAAATAAGTAACCCAAGTTATGACTTTCCAAGGCACAAAAATAGCCGCAGCCAAAAGACTACGGCTATTCTCAACCTAATCAGGCAAAAGCCGATTAATACATACCACCGCCACCACCACCCATACCACCAGCCGGCATCTCCGGTGCTTTCTCTTTTTCTGGGATATCGGTAACCAGTGATTCAGTAATCAAAACCATAACGGCCACACTAGCCGCATTTTGTAAGGCAGTCTTTACTACCTTAGTCGGGTCAATAACACCCTTCTTTACCATATCACCAAAGTCATCGGCTGCAGCATCGTAACCAATCCCGACTGGGCTCTTCTTAACCGCATCCACTATTACCGACCCATCTTTACCTGCGTTCTGAGCAATCCAGCGAATGGGCTCATCCATGGCTTTTCTAACAATATCAACACCAGTAGCCTCATCCCCGCTAACCTTAAGCTTATCCAAAACAGGGAGAGCATTAAGCAGGGCGACACCACCACCAGGCAGAATACCTTCCTCTACCGCTGCCCGGGTAGCCGATAATGCATCCTCAACCCGATGTTTCCTTTCCTTAAGCTCAACCTCGGTAGCGGCTCCCACCTTGATTACAGCTACCCCCCCAGCCAGTTTTGCCTGCCGTTCCTGGAGCTTCTCCCGGTCAAAATCAGAGGTAGTCTCCTCAATCTGAGCCTTAATCTGCATGATTCTGCCCTTAATTGCCTCGTCCGAGCCTTTACCCTCAACAATAGTAGTATTATCCTTATTAGAGGTTACCCGGCGAGCTCTACCCAGGTCTTCCACGGTAACCGAATCCAGCTTGCGCCCTACCTCCTCCGAAATCACCTTACCACCGGTAAGAATGGCCATATCCTCCAGCATTGCCTTACGCCGGTCGCCAAAACCGGGGGCTTTAATTGTCAGAATATTCAGGGTGCCCCGCAACTTATTGACCACCAGAGTAGCCAATGCCTCACCATCTACATCTTCAGCAATAATAAGCAGGTTCTTTGACACTTGTAATATCTTCTCCAGAGCCGGTAGCAGGTCAGATACCGCCGAGATTTTCTTATCAGTGATAAGGATATACGGGTCCTCTATCACTGTCTCCATCTTCTCGGCATTAGTGATGAAATAGGGGCTGATATAGCCACGGTCAAATTGCATTCCCTCTACATATTCTGTCTCATACTTTAAGCCCTTGGATTCCTCCACAGTGATAACCCCATCCTTACCCACCTTCTCCATTACATCAGCAATTAAACCACCAATCTCCTGGTCAACAGCGGTTATACTAGCTACCTGAGAAATTTGTTCCCTACCCTTTACCTCAGTAGATACCCGTTTAAGCTCATCAATAATAGCCTCGGTTGCCTTCTCAATACCTCTCTTTAGAGCCATCGGCTCGGCTCCAGCAGCCACATTCTTAAAACCACCGGAAATAATAGCATGAGCCAGAATAGTCGATGTCGTCGTCCCATCACCGCAAGCATCGTTAGTCTTAGTAGCGGCTTCTTTAACTAGCTGAACTCCCATATTCTCAAAGGGATCAGGAAGCTCAATATCCTTAGCAATGGTAACACCATCATCAATTACTGTTGGTGCCCCCCATTTTTTATCCAGCGCCACGGCGTGTCCCTTAGGTCCCAGGGTTACCCTGACCGCCCCGACTAAAGTATCTATCCCCTTCTTTAAAGAATGCCTAACTTCTTCGCCAAATATAATCTGTTTAGCCATTTTTTATCCTCCTTACATATTTAACCCGACTTATTACTTAGTTTTCTTAGCCAAAATATCACTTTCATGCAAAATCACCAGCTCCTCATCCTCAATCTTAATCTCAGTGCCCCCATACTTAGCATAAATCACTATGTCACCGACCTTAACATCCATAGCTATCCGTTTTCCATCATCGGATAATCTGCCCGGACCAACTGCCAGAATCTTCCCCTCCTGGGGTTTCTCCTTAACTGTATCCGGCAAAACGATTCCGCCTTTGGTCACCTCCTCCCTTTCAATAGGTTTGACCACCAACCGGTCAGCTAACGGCTGAAGTTTAACCGCCATTCTAGTCCTCCTTCCTCGAATTAAATTAATCAATCACCGGTTTAATTTATTAGCACTCTCACCCTGAGACTGCTAACTATCATATAATAGTATACTTTGACACATATCGCAACTCAACAAATACTCCTTCAGAGTTAATATCAGCAATTAAGAAGCATCCTAATACTTCATTTAGCCTTGTAATCTGTATAAAACGCCACTTTTTACCCTTATGCTTTTTGAAATTATTTATCAAGCCATTCCCTTATCTCCGGAAGCATTTTACAGTTTACACTAAATCGTGTAAAATTTAATTATGAGCAAGCAGCACAAAGTGAGCCAAGCACAATGGGATAGCGAGTATATCCAAGCCTTAAGACGCCATTTAGGTCTAACTCAGCGTGAGTTAGCTGAGAGACTAGGCACGCGTCAACAAACAATAAGCGAATGGGAGACAGGGATATATAAACCGCGCGGTGCCTCAGCTACTCTGCTGTCTATCGTTGCTGAACGGGCCAAATTTAAATACCAGGCCATCTCCTCAAAAACACTACCTAAAACACCTTGACATGATACACGGAACCGTGTATAACAATTATAACTTCGTCAAGAGCCCGATACGCAGTTAAGCTAAGGGCAATCATAGTATAGGCGGTTTGACTCAAGCAAGCCGCTTTTATTAGGTTGTTAATACACGATATCGTGTTAAATAAAAATTGGGAATGCCAAAGGAGAAGCTTCCTGGGAGTAACCCAGCGAGGTGAGGTTGATAAATAATCTTCCAGAGAGTCTAATTGTTAAAATTTGGCAGCACCTGTTGCTGAATGGAACAGAGCTGACCACCGAAAGAGGTAAGCCGCTAAAAATAGTTTACCCGGGAAGAATTAATGATAACCGGGGTGCTGATTTTCGGGATGCGGTTATTGCTATCAATGAGGAATTAATAAAAGGGGATATAGAAGTTCATGTTAAATCTAGTGATTGGCAAGCTCACCGACATCACCAGGACCCGGTCTATAACCGGGTAATCCTGCATGTGGTGATGTGGCACAACACCAAGACAACTACCAATCTCCAGAAAGGAAAGGATATCCACATCCTTGCCCTGCATAAATACATAAAAAGCCCGATTAGCCAGTGGCTTGATAGGATAGAGTCCCTAGCCAACTTAAATATGCCTTGTCTCAAAGCCTCAGAACGCCTGACTACGGGCACTATGACAGAATTTCTAGATAGCGCTGGAGAGGAACGGTTTTTAGCCAAGGCAGTCAAGTTTCAAACCGACTTAGCCCAAATGGAGGCCAGCCAATCCATTTACCAGGGGATAATGGGGGCTCTGGGTTACTCCAAGAATAAGCTCCCCTTCCTGGAGTTAGCTCACAGATTGCCACTTCAAATTCTAGAGTCTATTACCCAAGGTAAAATATCAGATGAGGAATGTCTTGCCCGGCAACAGGCTCTACTATTGGGTACGGCTGGACTTCTTCCCTCACAGCGTCAAAGCAGGCACCAGGAAAATGAATTAGATGACAGATGGATAGACAAATTGGAGAGACTATGGACTTCTTACCCCCATACCAAGGCAATGTCTCCCAATGCCTGGCACCTATTTAGGGTCAGACCAAATAACTCCCCCGTTCGTCGCCTAGCAGCTATGAGTTATCTCATGCCCCGCTATAGGAGAAAGGGAATATTTGAAGAGTTAGTCAGCTTGGTAAAGGAGGTACCTACCAGCCAAGGCCACCACAGATTAGAAAAGGGGTTAGTGGTTACCACCAATGGTTATTGGGCAAGTCACTCTGATTTTGGCTCCGGCAGCCGGATAAGAAACCAGTCCCTCATTGGTAGCCGGCGCGCCGATGATATCGTCATTAATGTGCTTCTGCCCTTCACCCTCGCTTGGAGCAGGGTTATCTCACAGCCAGAACTGGAGAAGAAAACCCTTGACCTCTATCATCGTTACCCTAAGCTGGCAGTAAACTCAGTGGAAAAGCATATGAGGAACCAGCTCAGGCTAGGCAGCAAGCTGATCAGCTCAGCCCAGCGGCAACAGGGGCTAATCCACATCTATAATACTCTGTGCACTCAAGGTAGATGCAATTGCTGCCCACTTGCCAAATAAACTTAAACCAGGAAAATCACTAAGATGACGAATTATGCAGTTTGCCGACCAACGTAAGTATAGCATTGGCACGCTAACAAACTGACCCGTCTCTACTAATCTACCGTCCAGTCGACGTACTTCTTGCCTCTTCCCCAGCGACGTAGAGCGTGGTAGGCACCCATGGCCACCACAAAACCAATGGCCATGTTAGTTACTAGCGAAAGCACCACAGTCAGGGCCATTATGGTTATCTGGCGTGGTTTGATATCAGTGGCGAATTTAGTGAGCTGGATTCCCACCAGAAGCAACATGGCGCCGATGATACTCTTCGGGAAAAGAGCAAAGAGGGTGGCGATGGAGCCGGCCAGGAAAAGCCCAAGGCTTATCTCAATGATGCCCTCGATGATGTTGGTACCACCAGTTCTGGCACCGAAGTAATACTGTCCCGCCAAGCCTCCAGCGCCATGACACATGGACATACCACCGAAGAAGGGCACAACGACATTCATAATACCCATGTTAAGCGCTAGCTTTTTCTCAGGCACTGGTTTATTTGGCCAGTAATCCTTGATGAGTGCACTGGTAGCGATAACAGCATTGGTAGCGGTTAGAGCCATCTGGGCGAAACCTGCCAAGACAAACCCTTCCCATATTTCGATTGGGCTAAAGGTGGTAAGCGGAGGTAATGTGAAGCTGGGATGAACCACTCCCCGAAGTTCACCCTGGAAACCGACCACAGCAACCCCCAGCACCATGAGAACGATAGCTGCCGGGGCATACCTGCTTTTACGAAGCACTATGATAATAATTACTGATATGGCCCCCAGTATCCACCCAGTAGAGACCATCTTGAATCCTTCAATGGCCAGCATGATACCCAATGCTATCTGGATACCCCGCACTACACTCCTCGGGGTGATAGCTGCTATCTTCTGGATTAGCCCAGTGAACGAGAGTATCAGCCAAGTGACACCGGTGCCAAAGCCCGTGGCATAGATTAGGGAAGGCGACCACCTTTGCGCGATAGCCGTTACCGCGAGTACTTTCATCGGTTCGATAGGCATTGGCAGCCGATAAACGATGCCGGTAACTATATTGGCTAGCCCCATCATCACCAACAGACCAGCGGGGTTCAAACCATTGACGACAAAGTAACCGATAGCTAAAGGAAAGAGGGTGCCAAAATCACCCATCGA
>SDBT01010710.1_pt1 | contig 14782 bp, 30 predicted proteins | sample 2277101 | NCBI WGS metagenome assembly SDBT01 (sample SAMN10404973, study PRJNA504765) | marine sediment metagenome | isolation source: marine sediment core GS10_PC15, 103 cmbsf | place: Arctic Ocean: Southern Knipovich Ridge | collected 2010
ATCTGGGCGTGGCCACGGGTACCCTGGGTGTGGATGCGACACCCGAGGTGTTGAACCGGCCGGCGGCGCCGGCAGGCACCATCCCCTCCGCCTGGGTAGAATTGCGGGGTGGCCAGGGCAGCATCACCGAATTCGACATCTGGGATGCCCGGCCTCTTTGGGCGCCTTCCATCGAGTTTGCCACTGGCTCCTGTGGCATCTGGGCTGGCGTGATTCCGATCGCTGACGATGGTGGACTGTATACCGGCACCACGGTAGAACAGGCATTGCAGCAAGCGGCTGGGACGAGTGGCCCCCCATCAGGTCCGGCTGGCGGTGATCTGACAGGAACCTATCCCAATCCCACTGTGGATGGATTGCTGAATAGGCCGCTGGGCCTGAACCCTGTGGCTGAGGGCCACATCCTCATGTACACCGGTTCGGCCTGGCAGCCGATGGCGCCCACGGCCAATCCAACGGCTCAGGTGGGATTATCAGTAGTCAATGGCGTGGCCCCCTTCTTCATGCGATTCGACGCTGCGCCGGCGTTGAGTCAAGCGATTTCGCCTACCATGACAGGGAAGTGGATCTGGCAGCCATCGGCAGATGCTACTGATATATTGCATGTGAAGACCAGTGCTGGCGCTACGGTCTTCATAGTAGATACGACGAATACAAGAGTCGGCATCGGGGGAATTCCTGGAGCACCACTGGAAGTTACTGCAAACAGGGCCATTATCCGCTTGGCAGACCTAAATGCTACAACAGCAACCTTAACTCTGGCGTACCTAGAATTTGGCAAAAACAGTGGGGGTTGGGCTAGATATGCCTACTTAGGCTTTGGCTCTAGTTCCAATGATAACTTTTATATTGAAAATGAAAGTGCTGGTGGGCATCTCTTGCTACAGCCAACAGGTGGCAACGTCGGCATCGGAGCAGTACCAATAACTCAGCTGCATGTTTCTAAAACAGGAGCTTTTGCAGGTCTTTTAGTTGATAGAACAGATGGAAGGCATATTTCGCTGTTGGCACAAGCCACACTCGGAGCAGGAGTAGTAGTTGATGATGCCGAAGATTTTTATATCAGCAATCAACCAACAGCAGATAAAGGAACAAATGCTAATCTTAATCGGCTAGTTACAGTGCTACCATCTGGCAACGTCGGCATAGACGAAATAACCCCCGCTGCACGTCTCGATGTTCACGTTGATGACACTCTGGCGATTCCATGCCTACGACTACACCAAGATGATGTATCAGAAGGCTTCATCAAGTTCGTTGGGTCGGATAGGGGAGGCTTTGCAATCGTCAATTGTGTCGCCAGTGTACGCGTACAGCACGGAGCTTTCACATACAGAATAGCTCTCTTTGCTAACGTTTAAGGAGAATCCCAAATGACAGATTTTATACCACTCACACCCAAAGTGCCAATAGTAGTTGATAGGTTGGACATCACACTCACCTGCCAATTTGTAGAAGGCGAGGATGACACTGAGGCTATTGAATACGAGGTATTCTTGCGAGATGGAGATGGGCACTTGGTGAGAGACCCTTTTGGGAAGGATCAAGGCGATCTCGTCCCATTCATGACGGCCGCTCAGATCACTACTGCCAAAGCGTTCCTGAACGCAATGTATGTCAAAGCACAGAAGTTGATACCGTAAAGGACGGGAACATGAAAGTACCGCTAGAGAAAATAGTCATTGCCAACGACGCACTTGGTTGGTTGTCGGAAGTCTCAGAGCTGGACCATCTTAATGCCACGGCCAAGTACGACGTATCATTCCTGCTTGGCGCAATCCAACCCCACCTCCGGGCCTACGAAGCGGCACGTCTCGCTGCTGTGAAACGGTACGGAGAAGAGGGAGAGAATGGTCTTGAAGTCCCGCCGAAGAGCTTGGCGGCATTCGGTCAGGAGATGCAAGAACTACTGCGTGTCACCCAATGTGATCTGCCCGACACCGTGATTCCAGCAGCACCTCTTATGGCGATCATCACGCCGGCTCAGCTGTTCCAGTTGGATTGGCTGCTGGAGATTGATCACGAACAGCCAGAAGCCGATAGCTCCGACAAGAAGCCCGACCGAGGAAGTGCCAAATGAGACGACCGGGAATATGGGTTGCCAACGGCCGCCCCACTGACGCTAACCTGATGTATTCCTGGACCCCCGGTTCCGTTACGTGCTTCATGGACTATCTGGGGCCCAATAAGGTCAGAGAATATCACGCGCAACACCCGGATTGCCCAGTCATCATCAGGTTTCAACATCCTACCAACTGGATGGATGATGTTGCGGTTTCAGCCAGGAATCATGCGGATTATGTATTGAGCAAATGGCCTGAGATAATGGACATTGACCCCTACATCTATTTCGCCAATGAGACCAATCTCTGGTATGAGAGCGGCGGCAACAGCGCGGGTGATCAATGGATGTTTGAGACACCAGAGTTCTATTCCAAGTTTGCAGACTGGACTCATCAGGTTGCTGACAGAATAAAGGCACAACAACCAGACATTAGACTGGTAACGCCGCCATTCGCATTTGGCCATCATGAGGACGGCGCCCCGGATGACAATGGGGATCCAAAGGACGGCTGGGCCGGCTATGACTACCTGGCTGACACAATTCGCAGCCACTTTGACAACATTATCACCTTCCATGGCTACTGGGGCGACGCCGGTGGCTACATCCCATCCAGGCTGTATGATCTGGAGGAATCATCCTGGTATGCATTCCGGTGGCGCCGGGTACTCAAATTGTTTGAGAAGCAATACGGCATTCGGGCACGAGTGATCATCGACGAGTGCGGAAATATGGATGCCGCGGTGCCGGACTTCACCGACCAGTGCATCTATTATGCCGAGGAGTGCTTGCAGGACAGTAGGGTGTTGGCGCTGACATATTTCCTGTGGGAGGATCCGACCGAAAGCCCTGGCAATATCGTCAATTCTTGGGTGCAGCGCTGTGCCGACTTGGATGGCCACGTGAGCAGATTGGCTGAGATGCCACCAGTTGAGGTCGAGCCTGGCCTGACAATCAGAGTATTGATGCCAGATGGCACTGTGCTAGTCTTGCCGTTGGAGGACTATCTGCGCGCCGTGGTACCGGCCGAGATGCCGGCCCGGTGGCTGATGGAAGCGCTCAAGGCCCAGGCGGTGGCTGCCCGGACTTACGCGATGGTGGCGATCGATCATCCCCGGCATGATCCAGAGGCTGATATTTGCAGCACCAGTCACTGTCAAAACTACAACCCAGCGCGCATCCGCGACATGAGCGATGCGGCTGTTCGGGTGACGTCGGGACAGGTGATCACCTATCAGGATCAATTGGCTAATGCCTACTATTCCGCCAACTGCGGTGGCCAGACGCTGGGCAACGAGACGGGGTTCGGTGGTCCACCGCTGCCCCATCTGCGGCCGGTTGCATGCATCAATCCCGGCCCTAAGAATGGCCACGGTGTGGGCATGTGCCAGTGGGGCGCGCACGACATGGCCGAAGCGGGTGATGACTACATCACGATTTTGAAGCACTATTATACGAATGTACAACTGAGCACCGAAGGGGATATCCCCCCACCAGAACCACCACCAGGAGGTGGAGAGATGATCGATCCGCGACTGGATGCATACACTGAGCAAGATGGGAAAGTAGTTGGGGTGAAAATGGAGATCATGGACACCCAAACATTCATCAGCAAATGGAACGAGTTCAAACTGAAGCCGGGTGATCCGTATTTCAAGCTAGTGAACGCTCAACTTCTCGACGAAAACGAGGCGCAGGGCAATACGGGCATTCACATTTCCGTCCAGGATGAGAACGGCGGGTTGATGCCTGCCCAGGTCTGGCATGCTTACCCGACCACCAGGATGAGTGCTCCCAGTTGGGTGGGAGCGTTTGATAATGGCGACCAGGGCGCCGGCGACGTCTTCTCCTATCCCTCGGGACAGGGGGAGATCGCCCAGGGGTCGGGCAACTTCGCGCCAGATTCACCAGACGACATTGGGCCGTATCTGGTAGCCGTCTACACTGATCCGGGATCCGGCAGTATCGCCAGCGAATGTGCCTATGGTTTTGGCCTGCCCCACAATCACCATGTGGCATATGCACTGACGTTTCGGATTGAACGCTGGCAGGAGGGAACTCCAGAACCGACACCCCCAGATCCAATCCCGCCAGATCCAGTACCGCCTGTGCCGATAGCACCAGTGCAGGGAGGCGCATGCACCGGGTCATATGCAATCCTGAGTGCCAGCATCCTGTTTTCACTTGACAAGCTGACAGTCAAGCAGTACATGGAGATCATGCGGCTGGTGATAGGGGAAGCATAGGGGAACAAAAAAGGCCCCGGCCACCACGGCCGGGGCTCTGTGTTTGGGCTAGGCTGCCAGGTCTGCCCAGAAATCCGAGATGATCTCATCGTGCTCTGGCTTCGATGGTGCCTTGGCTGCCCGTTCACGGGCATCGACGTAGCCAGCTACCTCATCAAGGGTCCGGAGGCGGTTGGGGCGGCATCCAGCACCGAGGGTGATATGGTAGAAACCATCGCTGTGCTTACTATCTGTGCCAGCCCATAAGAGGCCAACCTGCACCATTCGATTCGTCAACGCCTGCTTACGTTTGCTGCGTTTCATCGTTTTGTCTCCTTTCTTGGCCTGCCCGGCCCTCGCCGGTTGGCCTGATAGCGGGCTACCGATTCAGCATCCACCATCCAGTCGCGCCCCGGTTTCTGGGCTGACAGTATGCCAGCCTGGATCAGTTGCTGGATCCATTGCCGTGTGACCCCCAGGCGTTCGGCGGCCTGGGGGGTCGTGATGATTTCAGTCATGGGGACACCTGAGTGGCTGGCCACATCTTGATAGTGGTAAACCAGACGTTATGGCGCTCGCGTTCCATCAGCCGTATGGTCTGGTTTTGGCAGCGAGTGACAAGGGCGCAGGCGGCTGTCATCGCCTTGCTCCGACGTCCGCTGGAAAAGACGGTTTTCTTGTTGCGGGTCACAATGTATTCGGTCATTTTCCCATCTCCTTAGCGCAATACCAAGTGAATGGGCCATGTATTAGCTCGCCCACCATGCCAACTTCTTGGCCTGTCTTGTCACGTGCCACTGCTTCAATTCGCTGCTTGAACAACTTTTCTAGCTTGTCACGCACCGTATCCAAATCGCTAGTGGACAATATTATATGTGCGCCTGAGCTGCTCACCCAATGAACTTTATAAGTCATGGCCTTGCCTTTCGCCTTTCGGCACTAATGTCAATGCGCTCGTGGCTGAGCTGGACATCTGGGCTATGTTTCTTCTGCCTGCGTGTCCAGCCCAACCACCAGCGCATCGGCGGTGATGCGGCTGGTGTGGATCGGTTATGCGGCACGGCCACTAATCAGGGTAGGGTTGAAATAGATACCGGGCACGGGCCAATGCGCGCTTTCGGCCGGCGAAACTCTGCATACTATTGGGGCGCTTGGCAAACTCAGCAGAACAACCCGTGAGGTCATATTCGCGCTTGTCAAAGGGGCGGATGTACTGAGCCTTGTCCTGGTCCCATCGAGCGACAGCATACCACGTTCGGCCCTTGTCGTCCTCATAATCGTGAACATATTGGGTGTAATCTTGCCTTGGCATTTCGCTTTCCTTTCGCCTTACGATTGGTATTGATTCTTATTCGCCTTCCATCCTGTCGTAGCAATTGAAGCAACTGCTACCGAGGCTGGCGGTCATCTCCTCATGCCTGTGATAGATTATGCAGCCACATCGAAGTTTGCGACCGTCGGGATAATCTGGCGCTGGCCGGGGTTGTAGTCGTGCGGCTTCCAGTTCATCCTCCATCGTAGAGGCGGGTATCTGTCCTGCCTCACCAATCCCGAAACCATTGGCCTTGCTGTCAATGTCATTCATTGTATCCCTCCTAGAGGATTACGAATTTGTCCCACCGTGCTAGGTATCGGCGCGTGTGTGGGCTACCATCTGCGGCTCGCTTCAGCTCGTCAATCAGCCCACTAGCCTGCCCACGTTTCATCTGGCCACAGTTCTGGAGCGCGACGCCGGCCTTCTCAGCCAGTGTTTCCAGATACTGAGCCTGCTTCTCTGAAACACCCTTCTTCGTCCACCCATCACCCCAGTTGTATTGGGGCTGCGTTTTGTCATAGTAGTTAGCCATTGTAATCTCCTCGGGATTTCGGTCCCCTAGAACCAATCATCAGGCGGGCTGTCCTCCTCCCGCGATCCCGGCGTTCGGCTGGTGGCTCTGGTTTCCCCATCCTCACCGCTGGCTTGCCTCCCACCCGGCGCTCTCGCTACCGGTGTCCAGCGGGCGGTTTCACTCACCTTCCTGCTTCTCGCCTTCCTGCTCTGCCCTCCCCTTTGGCTCCTGCCTCTCCGCGTTGCTCCTGGTTTCCCAGTCGGTCCGGTGGTCTTGGGGTCTTGCTCTGGGCCTTATTCTTTTGTGTGCTTCGTTCTATCCTACTTATAGTATACCATAGTATACTATAGTTGTCAAGCGGGTTTGCAACGAGTTTCAGAAACTTTAAGCTTTCCTTGGGGAATGGATAAGCGTTGATGTGATGGTGGGGATTTGGCTATATCATTGCAGGGAGTCTATCAAAGAATCGAGTCGTAGCATGTTCTTCTGTGGATCACCATCAATGAGGGTAGTTGCAGCCAACGGCGGTAGATCCCCAGCGGGGCAACCTGGATCACGGCTCTTGCGAGCTGCACGGCGCGCCATTGATGCATAGTATGTCAACGCCTCATCGATTAACATCATCTCTGTTGGCGTGACCTTCAGAGTAACCGTTTCTGATGCCATTTTATTTCTCCTTGCTCTGACCCTGTTTTCCGCTGCCTTCGCGCCACTTGAGCGCAGGCCGTGCTGTGATAGATCTGCCGGGGATGGGTCGCCACGAAGACTAGCTGGCAACGTGGATTGGCGCATTGCTGGGCATGACCCAGCACGATGGTGCCGGCCGGCAAATCGTGGATGGCCAGTAGGCCGTCTACTTCGCGGGCCCGGGCCTGGATCTCGTCGGTGCCACCAAGACAAGAAGCCATGATGGTCAAGACTTTTACCAGCTCATCAGTGGCTGAAAAGCCATCGTATCCTTTGATGATGCTATGCAGGTATTTGCCGGTCCAGGGCCGGTTCCGGCCGGCGATCTGGCTCAGATCTTTGGCTAAGTCGTCCAGATGGGTGATGGCGATTTCAGGCCCGTAGAGGGCCTTATAAGTATCCAATAGCATCTGAGTACCTATATGGCCTTTGTGCCCGTCTCCGGCGTCCAGAGGCTGTCCAGGGGCGATGCTGGTCATCGATCCCCGCTCGGCATTTGTCTGATCCGCAAATCCGCGGGCCAGAATTGCATGTCGGCGCCGTGGAGATCCCTGTGGCCTCGCGGGTGATATCGCGAGCCTAGCTGTTTGACGAACAGGGGCACGCCAGCCTCCTGGCACTGATCGCGGATGTCTCGTGCCCAGTCGGGGTGCATCGGCCTGGCGCCAGGGCCTGTTTCACCGCCAACGATGACCCAATCCAATTCCTGCCACCGGTCAGCATAACCACATTCGCTCCCCCCATTTCGACATTCGCCCTCTGCGTTATGAAGATCGGAGTAGTGCTGGTATTCTCCGCACTCCAAGCACCTCATTCCTAGTTCAATCGGCCCCAGGAGCGGTTCACAGCTCACGAACCGCACCGCCGCCGGGGTATTCAGTAGATGGGGGATTCGGTCGTCTGCTGTGTCTTGGTCTTCGATGCTGGCGCCTAGCCAGACATTAACTAAGGGCTTAAACCTATCGCTCTCCTGGCCTGTCGTAATGTACTCATGCATTCGAAGGGAGCGTTTTGTGAGTACCTGAAAAGTATGCCAGTAACTATGTCCCATCGTGGCAAATACCCGGTCTACGAAGTCAAAAGGCACATTGGGATGAAACAAATCCCCCATCGAAGGAATAAAGATGCGCTTGTGCCCAGTCCAGTGAAGTGGCTGATTTAGCCGACCCGCGAACATTACCACCCTGTCTGGATCACATGGCCACCCCTTTCGCCCAGCAAAGCGCCTTATCATTGCACGGGCATAACAATTCTCACAGCCTTTTGATACTGGCGTACAACCCATTACGGGATTCCAGGTTTCGTCAGTCCACTCAATCTTGGTACTCATCTCTCCGCCTCGCTTTCTACCCCGGCCTCATAGGCTGCTCTCAGTCGCCTGAAATCGTCGGGGTTGCCACCACTGTCAGGGTGGTGGGTCTTCGCCAGTGCCCGATAGGCATTGATTATCGTTTGTCTGTTGGCATCAGGATCCACGCCCAGGACTTCCCACCAGTCAACGCGCCCGTCAGTTAGCAGCAACACAGTATCATCTGGCGTGGCCTCGAAGCCCAGGAAGAACTGGCTGAATGCCCGCTCAATCTCAGCCTCGTCACTTACCACTCCATACTCCTCAAGTGCGCGCCAGAGGTAGGTGATGGCTAGTTGTGCCGCCCGGAGGTTATCGGCCGAATGGGGGTACTTTCCACACCGGAATACATATCGGCGCCCACCCCGATCAAAGATGATCTCCACATCACCCCTGAGGATATCCTCATTGACTCGTAGCGTTGTGGCCCCCATTCGTTCAATGACTGTTCGGAGATCTCGTTGTATCGTTTCTAGCCGTGCTGAAAATCGTCGTTTGCTCATCTCCCTACCTCCACTTTCCACGTCCTCATCACCCCATCCGGCCTCGGCGGCGGCAGCGTTCCCAGCCAGGCACCGCATTGGCAGAATTGGCCTTGTGATGGGCGCTGGCCTTTGACCTTGGCTCCAGGGTCGCCACCAGTTGTCCACTCCATTGAGCCACGATTGCTGTCATTGGCACTTGCTATCAGTTCCTCCCCCCACACATGCACACATTCAGGGTTGCCACCCCAGATTGTCGGGGGCACGGAATATGACCTCAATCCCCAGTAGGGGGGGCTGGTACAGACCATGTGGACACTCTCCGGCTCCATCCTCCCCAACCAGTCACGGCAATCGCCTACCCTGATCGTTACGGTCATTCCCCAATCACCTGCGCCCTCATCACACAGACGTAATCATCCCCCGCCTTCCGGTCCCCGTCGAGGTGGTCAATCCAGCGATCATCCGCCCAGACGATACCCTTGGCGGCATCCACAACCGCCTTGATCTGGTTGTCCAGGTCGGCATTGTGCCAACCACCCGGGAAGGTGAATACCACGGACACGCTGAGCGGGCTCTGACCGGGTAGCATCTCCCAGCCGTTCACAGACATATGGGTCTGTAATACCCAGGCTAGGTTCTCCTGGCTGGCTAGATATTCCTGCGCCTGTGGGTCACAGTACTTGCTCCGCTGCGTCATCCTGACATACGGTTTGATCTTGCCCTTGATGACAAAGGTGAGCATCACCAACCCCCGCCTTGCTTCCGCGTCGCCCGGATCACCGCCATCGCCACAAAGCAGGCTGCCAGGATTGCTATGATCTCCAATGGGTCAATCATCGTTCGGTTCCTTGGATCGTATCCACTCACACATAGACTTCAACTCCTTCTGGTCGATACAGGTCACACCACTTGCAATCATCCTCGGCATGAATTCTATGCGTAGTCAAAGCACAGCAGCCGATCTGCGGCTCAAGGGCACGGTGATATGAGCACAAGGATGGCTGTGGGTGCTTCTGCTTGACTTGTTGCCAAGTCAGGACTTCTCCAATTGCGTGTTGTTCCTTATCTGTCAATTCGTGAAAGTAGACCACCTCACTCATTCTCAGCCTCCTTTGGTGGGCCACCACCAGGGGGTCGCCATTCCATCACTTCTATCAGTTCCAGCAGAATGTCATTCGGGCAGCCACGGCCTAACAGATCTTTTACCTTCTGGACGATGCGATAGGCGCGGAAGATACTCTCATGAACTCCTATATCTGCTGACACTCTGTCATATCTCGTTGGCAGATGTGCAATCTCATGAATGTTCATTCTCAGTCTCCTTGGGTACTTCTAGGCCAGCCCAGTGTGTGACTTCCCCACTCCTCCACCATTGTCGCTCTATCCAGAAAGCACCTTCATTGCCGTCGTATTCACCCATTCTGATGCGCTTCTTGAAGACAGGAAAAGCAGGAATGTATATCACACACATTTGTCCATCAGTCGGTATTCTATCCTCACACCGTATCCACTCACTCATTCTCAGCCTCCTTGGGCGATGTCAATCTCGATACTCACGCAATTGCATAACATGGGCAAATGGCACTTCGCCTCTGCCGAGCCTGTTGCCGTGGTCCTTGACTTTTTGGTCGGGCCAATCACTCGGGCCAATGTATAGCGCCCAATCACCCGCGCCCCCCGCAACCGCCACGATCTTTGCCGCAAAGCCGTCGCCGGCCTTGACCTCGATCGGTGCCATTAGCAGTGCATCATTAAAGTGCCTGATTGCCATGATCCTCACCCCTTTCACAAACCACCCCGCCCCGCCGTCAAGCCAGTTGCAGGGGCATGTCACGAACAGGGCAGGGTTCATCTACGGCATCTTCTCCAATTCCAGGTCGGCGGCTTCTTGCATATCAACCCGGCGCATAGCAGTCTGGCAGTCGGGGCACGTCCACTCAGTAGTTCCGGGCAAGAGGAGCCATCCTGATCTGTGTGCCAATACCCGAGCGCGGAACTTAACATCTGCTGATGGACCACTGTTCCCGCACTGCGAACACATCACCGAACATACCACGCGGTATTTCCCCATTACTCCGTCTCCCTCTCGCGCATCCACTCATCTCGCCAGGCTACCTTGGCGTCAACCCGCTCAGGTTCGTAGATCGGGCGATCGGGGTAGTCCTGGCTGGCCGGCCCCTGGCAGTTGCCGTGGAGCAGCGTCCCGTCCGGCTGCGTGACGATGGCGCTGGTATAAGAGCCACAGTACCAGCACATCGGTATCAGTCTGCCCCGTCGCGGTTTGCCTACGATGCCGCGGCTATTTCTCAGTCGCATCACTCAGCCTCCATTCCGTTGACCCTTATAGCCATCCCCAATTCTTGCCATTCACAATCCTATTTACCATCGAACGGTCCACGCCGTACCTCTGGGCCAATTCCTTCTGACTGTCCCCACCAGCATGCACTTTTCTTATCTCCAACACTTGCCCCTCAGTCAGTTTCGACTGGCCATTCCGCTCACCGCGTTGACTTCGGCCCTTGACCACCATATCGCGCATGTTATCAGCATGTGTCCCTAAAAACAGATGGGCTGGATTCATACAAGGCGGATTATCGCAATGGTGCAAAACGTGCATCCCGTCGGGGATCGGGCCAACGAACAACTCATATGCTATGCGATGAGCAAGAAGCTCCATCTTGTCATGAGCAAGCCGCCCATACCCAGCATTGTGCAGTGGCCCTATCCATCCCCAGCAGCCTTCAGCCTGCACAACAAACTGCAAGAACTTCTCCCGCAATCCTTCATCCATCACTTACCTCCTTTCCGTTAATTCTACGTGCCAGGGCCACAATCTCATGGTCACTTTTCCAGTCGTGACTGTACAGTGGAGCGGGGTGGCAAGCTCGACACACGCATAGCAGGGCCATGTAGTTTTCTCGCCAGTCCCCCTTGGTCCTGCCCCGCCCAAAAATGTGGTGTACATCAAGCGCCCGTGTTGTCACCCCCTTGTCAGCACAAATCTGGCACCGCCACGAATCGCGGTCTTTAGCGCGCAGAGCCTGCTGGCGGCGATGATCAGCTAACCGGAAAGATGCCCGTTGCTTTTGCCGTTTGCGTGGCTCCGGTTTGGGATGTGCTTTCAGCATTATCCATCTTCCGTAATGTAACGACGCAACAGTTGGATTGCTCTGATTTTTGCGTTTGCCAGGGAGTATCCTATCTTCCAAGGGATGCTGCCAGTATGTTCCTGGTAAGGGCCTAGCGCCCCCAACAAGTCCCTTATTACAGCGTGGGCCTCGTCGCGTTCCCGCTGGGACTCCGCCAACAGGCTGTTGTCGTCTTCACTCATACGTTTGAGCTGAATAAATGCCACATTGTTCTTGAGCGTCCCCGCCTCGCATTGGTAATCACACCATTCCAACTGCTCAATTATTTCAGTCAACGTCATTTTGGCCTCACCGCTGGCTATCAAGGTATTGATGGTCATGAGTCCTCTCCCTGGCCTATTTCGGACATGGCTTCCACTGCCGCTTTTCCTGCGGGGCTAGTTACCCAAAGCGCCAGGTTTGCCGAAGCAAGGTCCAATGCGTTGTCTATTGGGTCCTTTGCCTCATGCAGCTCTCGTTGTAATCTCTCGCATTCGGACAGCACCTGATCCCGCTGTCGCCTGAGCTGATAGGCAATGTTGCGCCACCGCTCTTTGTGTCTGCCAACCGGGCTTTCAAAGAAGCCAACTTCGGGCTGCTCTTCTTTGCCCCACCTGAGGACGTAGACACCGACATACTGGACAGGCGTTTCAGTTATGTCGCCGACAATCTCATAGTATCTGCCCATCAGCCGGCCTCCGTCAGCACGGCCCTGGCTTGCACCAGGGCCGCCACGATTGGATATCTTGCTATCTCTTTGGAGGTAAATGTTTCCCTCTTGTAGACAGTTGCATAGTGGGGTTCAAAAGCATCCAAGACGGCTCGCAGTGCTGCTACGGTGTCCTCACGCTGGCGCTGGCATTCTCCCAGTTGCTCAGTCTGTGCCCGGGATAATGCTTCCAGGTCATTCTCTGTCTGGGTTGCCAGTGAGGGATAGCCGGCTTGGCGGATTGCATCTGGTATGCATTTCCTGTTGGCCGTCAGGGTATCAATACCCATCACTCAGCCTCCATCTCCATCGTCATCTGCCCCGCATCTTCCACGTACTGGCGGACGATCAGCCTTGCCTCTCTCTGGGCCATGGGCTTCAGCGGGTAGTCGCCGGTGTCGTCCTGCTCCTCAATGGGCCAGTCCAGGACCACGCCAGCCTGCGCCCCGCTAAGAGCCTTGGCGCTGTCCACCGCGAACAGGTACTTGAGCACTCTGCGCCGGTTGTTGTCGGCCTCATCGTCACCGGGCCAGATCTCATTCAACTTACCGGCCACCAGGGCCAGTTGCTCGGGACTGATCGGGCCGGTGGCCTCATGTCGCTCCACCTTGCTGCGCATGATGTGGGCCAGATGTTTCGGGGCGAAGGGGCGGACTTTCTGCTTGATGACGTAGCCTTCGCTGGCTGGCTCTGGGCTGGTGACTACTACCTCAGCAGTGACTTCGATGACTTCGTCGGTTTCGGCCTCGGGGGTGGCCCCTGTGTCGTCCTGCTCTGCCAGCCAGTGGATCAGAATTTCGTGCGCGTTGGCGATCTCCTCGCTGGAGATGTGTTTGATGCCCAGATCTTTGAGCGCTTGTAGCACATGGCCAGCGCTTTCAAACCCCCATTCAGCGATGGCCTGATCTACCATCTCGATGAAGGCCACTCTGTCCTCATAGGTGATCCCGGCAAATCGCGCCATCTCCAGATGTTGGGGCGGCTCGGGGGCAGTGATGTCACCAATGCCGCCGCCTGTGGGGTGCACGCCGTAGCTGAAGGGCAGATCGAATTCCTGGCGCATCGCATCGACCCTGGCCCGCTTGGCGGCCTGCCAGGTCGCGTCCCGGCCCTCGCTTATGTTGTCGCCTGGTTGCCAGACGCCGATGCCCCGGGTCGGGACATAGGGCACGCCGGCGTTCTCAGCCATCGTTCTCTTGGAGAACAGGTCCAGGGAGATCTGGACGACGATCACCAATTTCGGGTCGTGCGTTCCCGCGCCATCACACTTCTTGCATTGGTAGTCTTTGCCAATCTTGCCGGCGCCATTGCAGCGAATACATAAGTGGGCGCCGCGCTCTGTGATATCCTCTGGCTGCAGCGTCTGCACCTCGCCGAACATGAAGTCGCTGTGTAGTTCATCTCGCGCTACACGTCGGGCAGATCGTAGCAGGCCCTTATATCCGACGAAGAGCGAAAAGCCCACGACGTTTTGCCCGCGCTTCTGGGGGATCACCCACAATTCCTGGTTGAATGGATTGAGGTCGAACGACAGCGCCAGTTGCGCCATCGCGGCCGCAGCCGGTTCTGTGTAATTCCCCAGGTCTTTGATGCCCGCCAAGCTGTAGACGATTCTCTTCTTGAGCTCGGCGGCGTGTTCCCTTGGGACCAACAACGGTGACCTGTACTGAGATATTTGGGTATCATTCATCAGACGCCTCCTGTTTAATTCATACCAGTGTTCATCACTGATTGGTCGGTAATTGCGTTTTACAGCTTCATCTGTTTTCCACATCATAGATTCTATCATGCTGCCCCCTGCGCGTCCGTGGCATATGGGGCCAGCGGCGCGATCGCCTTGGCTACGTCCGCCCTGATCCGTTCACCCAGGTCAGCGCATTCATCTGGTGGGTTGCCATCGGCGTGCCACTGGTTAATCTTGTATTGCCAGTTATGAAGGACGCTGTGCTTCTCATTGAATCCAACCGTTACCGCAGTAAGGATGCACTCAATCATGTCATCGGGGAATCCTTGATCTCTGAGTTTGGCATCAACCGTCGTCCATTTGTAATTGGCCCAGTCACCAGTCACGGCACGATAGAAGGCCTCGTTGGCTTTGGTATAGATGTCGGTGCCGTGTGGGGGTGATGCTGGCGGCGTTGCCTCTCTGAACATATTGAGTTGATCCATCGTTACCCTCCTTTTTCTTTGGCTACGCCCGGCCCCTGGCAAGCCGGGCTCCCTTACAGTATTGGCTGACCGCCGGGTCAACCTTCGAAGACTTAGCGGGTGGTCGCCCCCCTGGCCAGGTGGGGTGAGCCCCGCGTCGG
>SDBT01010711.1_pt1 | contig 14782 bp, 11 predicted proteins | sample 2277101 | NCBI WGS metagenome assembly SDBT01 (sample SAMN10404973, study PRJNA504765) | marine sediment metagenome | isolation source: marine sediment core GS10_PC15, 103 cmbsf | place: Arctic Ocean: Southern Knipovich Ridge | collected 2010
GCTGCTGCTCAACGTGCTTCAGGTTCCGCCGGGTGCCGCCGGGAATAAAGCCTTTCTCGGCCAGTTCCCGGGTGCCGGGCAGGATCGGCAGGCTTTCCATTACCATGTGTGCCTTCACGCCGCTGGCGGTGCACATCTCCAGCAGGTGGCCCAGCAGGCCATAGCCGCTCACGTCGGTCATGGCATTGACCCCAACCTCCAGAGCGGCCTCGGCGGCGGCCCGGTTCAGGGTGGCCATGCTCCGGCCGGCTTGAGCCACTACCTGGTCGTCGGCCTGGGCCTGTTTGATAGCCGTGGCGATGATGCCGGTGCCCAGCGGTTTGGTCAGGATCAGGATATCCCCGGGCTGGGCGGTATTGTTACGGATGAGTTGGTCTTCCTGCACCTCGCCGGTGACCACCAGCCCGTATTTGGGTTCGGGGTCGTCGATGGTATGGCCGCCCAATATCGGTATACCGGCCTCCTGCGCCTTAGCCATACCCCCTTTGAGGATCTCTTCCAGGACGGCCAGGGGCAGCTCGTCGCGCGGGAAGGCCACCACGTTCAGGGCCATCAGCGGCCGGCCGCCCATGGCGTAAATGTCTGAGAGCGAATTAGCCGCGGCAATCTGACCGAACTGGTAGGGATCGTCCACCACCGGGGTGAAGAAATCCACAGTCTGCAAAAGGAGGCGGCCGCCTGTCCGGCTATCTGACGGATCGTCCAGACGTATGGCGGCGGCGTCGTCGGAGGATTCATAACTCACAACGACCCGTGGGTCCGGTTTCTGGCGCGGTAGATGGCCCAGCACCTGGGCCAGCTCGCTGGGGCCGAGCTTACAAGCTCAACCGGAACCGTGACTTAGTTGCGTCAGCCGTTTATGCATAGCGGTGCTAATTTATCCCCGGATAGCGGACCGGGCATCCAAAATCGCCGGACTTGCCCGGCCGCCAGTGGGGAGCTGTCTGCTCCGAAAAACGTACCGCAAATTGAAAGGTCGTTGGTAACTTTACTATCGGCCACACGCGCCTTTTAATGGGAGTTAAGGCCGGGCCGTAACCACAATTGAGGATAACAGATTACTAGAATATGAGTGAGACCAAAAAGGGTTCCAGGAAAAACGTTCAGACGGTGGAGCGGGTAACCATCAGGTTCGCCGGCGATTCGGGGGACGGTATGCAGCTTACCGGCCACCAATTCAGCGATACCACCGCCCTGGTGGGGAATGATCTGGCGACTCTGCCCGATTTCCCCGCGGAGATTCGCGCCCCAGCCGGTTCGTTGGCTGGTGTCAGTTCCTTCCAGATTCAGTTTGCCAGCCGGGAAATTCAGACACCGGGTGATCAGCCCGACGTGTTGGTGGCCATGAATCCGGCGGCCCTCAAGGTGCACCTGCCCGATTTGAGGTCCAACGGCACCATCATTCTCAATACCGCCAATTTCAACAAACGCAACCTGCAACTGGCCGGGTGGGACGTCAATCCCCTGGAAGACGGCCAGACGCTGATCGATTACAAGATCATCAACGTCGACATGACCATGCTGGTGGAAAAGGCCCTGTCCGACATGGGCCTGGCCCCCAAAATGATGGCCCGTTCCACCAACATGTTCGCCCTGGGGCTGCTCTACTGGATGTATGACCGTCCGCTGGAGACCACGAGCCGGTTTATCGAAACCAAGTTCAAAAGCCGTCCTGAAATCGTGGAGGCTAACAAACTGGCCCTGCAGGCAGGCTACGATTTCGGGGACACCACCGAAGAGATTTCAACCAGTTACGTGGTGCCTAGAGCGAAGAAACCGGCCGGTACCTACCGTAATGTAATGGGTAACCACGCCATCGCCCTGGGGTTGGTGGCGGCGGCCGATAGGAGCGGCCTGCAGCTGGTCTTCGCCGGTTATCCCATCACCCCCGCCAGCGATATTCTGCATATCCTGTCGGGCTACAAGCATTTCCGGGTTCTGACCTTCCAGGCGGAGGATGAGATTGCGGCGGTGACCTCTGCCATCGGAGCTTCTTACGCCGGCGCCTTGGCCGTCACCGCCACCAGCGGCCCGGGTATGGCCTTGAAATCCGAAGCCATAGGGCTGGCCATATCTGCGGAACTGCCCCTGGTGGTGATCAATGTACAGCGTGGCGGGCCCAGCACCGGCATGCCTACTAAAACCGAGCAATCCGACCTGTTCCAGGCCATGTACGGACGCAACGGCGAATCGCCGGCGGTGGTGCTGGCGGCGGCCACCGCGGCCGACTGTTTCAACACCGTCTACGAGGCCTGCCGGATCGCCATCGAATATATGATTCCGGTGATCCTGTTATCCGACGGGTATCTGGGCAACGGCTCCGAACCTTGGCTGCTCCCGGATATTAATACCTTGCCACCAATTAAGAATCGCAAGGTGACCGGCTCCAACGGCGAGTTTTATCCCTTCGATTTCATCGATAAGGAAGCCATGGCCCGTAGTTGGGCCGTGCCGGGAACGCCGGAGCTGGAACACCGTATCGGTGGATTGGAGAAGGACAACCGCACAGGCAATGTCAGCGGCGACTTCGAGAACCACCAACATATGATTGACCGCCGGGCCCGGAAAGTGGCGGTCGTGACCGGGAGTATTCCGCCCGCCACCATCCATGGGGACGACTCCAGTGAGCTGCTGGTGCTGGGCTGGGGCTCCACCTATGGTGCCGTCCGGGCGGCCGTGGACCGGGCTCGCGAACAAGGCTATTCGGTATCGCAGTTACACCTGCGCCACCTGAACCCGTTCCCGTCCAACCTGGGAGAGTTGCTACTCCGGTTCCCCAAAATCCTGGTACCTGAGATCAACAGCGGGCAATTGACCCGGATCATTAGGGCCGAATTCCTGGTTGATGCGAAGGTGCTTAGCAAAGTGAACGGGAAGCCGTTCTTTCCCAGCGAGATCGAAGAACGAATCATTCAAATTCTGGGAGCAACAGAAAATGTCCGTTAATACGGCTGAAACCGAACAGCCCGCCCTCAAGCGCAAGGATTTCGTCTCGGACCAGGTCGTACGCTGGTGCCCGGGCTGCGGCGATTATTCCATCCTGGCGCAGGTGCAGAAAACCTTCCCGGAGCTGGGGCATCGAAAAGAGCAGTTGGTATTCGTCTCCGGGATCGGTTGTTCCAGCCGGTTCCCCTACTATATGAATACCTATGGTTTTCATACCATCCACGGCCGGGCCACCGCCGTGGCCTCCGGCATCAAGCTAGCTAATCCCGACCTGAGCGTCTGGGTGGTCACCGGCGACGGCGACAGCCTCAGCATTGGCGGTAACCACCTGATCCACCTCCTGCGACGTAATCTGGATATTAATATTCTGCTTGTCAACAACCGGATCTACGGGTTGACCAAGGGGCAATACTCACCGACATCCGAGTTCGGTAAAATGACCAAAAGCACACCCTTCGGTTCGGTGGATCGTCCGTTCAACCCGCCGGCCTTCGCCCTGGGCTCCGCCGCCACTTTCATCGCCCGCAGCCTGGATGTCGAGGGCAAGCATCTACAGAAAATGATCACCGCCGCCTACCAGCATAAAGGGACTGCTTTCCTGGAAATATACCAGAATTGCCTGATTTTCAACGACAACGCCTTCGACAATCTATCGGAAAAGCCCCATAAACTGGAGTACCAGCTGGTGTTGGAAGACGGCCAACCGATGTTATTCGGCGAAGGCCGGAAAAAGGGTATCCGGATGGACGGGCACCGGCCGGTGGTGGTGGATCTGGAGCGGGGAAGTTATTCGGTGGACGACCTGGTAGTCCACGACAAGAGTGATAAAATGTTAGCGCTGGTGCTCTGCGAGCTGACGTACCTGCCCGATTTTCCCACCCCACTGGGGATTATCTATCAGGAACAACAGGATACTTACGAGGACCTGGTGCACCGCCAGATTGAGGAGGCCGTGCACAAGCTGGGTAAGGGCGACCTGCAAGCGCTGTTGAATGAAGGGCATACCTGGGTTGTGGACTGAAGAGTAAGGAGGATCACATGTTAGAAGGATTTGACGACGAACTCCAACAAATGGACGAGCGGGAAGAAGACACTCCCACCCTGGTAGCGGCGGTGCATCTGGATGACCCCCTCAGTGCCCTGGAACTGCAGCCGCTGACCCTGGTGAACCGGGGCACACCCATCAAGGACGTAGTAGCGTTGATGATGAAGCACCACGTCGGTTGCGTTCTGGTGGAAGACAACGGCCGGCTGGCGGGCATCCTCACTGAACGGGACCTGATCCGCCGGGTGATGGGCCGAGGACTGGATCACAGCAAGGCCACCGCCGGCGAGCATATGACCGCTAATCCGGAGTTCCTTAGAATGGATGATTCCATTGCCCATGCGCTCAACCACATGTACGACCGCGGCTATCGCCATGTGCCCATCGTCGGTGATAAGCGCAAGCCTGAAGGTTTTGTTTCCATGCGGGACATCGTAAATCATCTGGCCGCCTTTTACCAGAAGGAGATTCTGAATCTGCCACCCCGGCCGGTACGGGAGGCCTCCGAACGGGAAGGCGGATAAGTATTGGGCCACGCGGCCGACCGCGATCTACCGCTATAGCGATTTATGAAAGGAAGTGCCATGGGAACCAGGGTTGAACGGGATTCGATGGGTGAGATGCGGGTACCTGAAGGGGCCTATTATGGCGCCCAGACCCAACGCGCGGTGGAAAACTTCCCTGTCAGCGGCCTGACCATACCCACCGGTATGATCCGGGCGCTGGGGATGATCAAATGGGCTGCGGCCCAGGTGAACCGGGACCTGGGGCTGCTGGACAAGAAACGGGCCCACGCCATCATGCAGGCCGCCCAGGAAGTCATTGACGGCAAGTTGGACGACCAATTCCCGATCGATGTTTTTCAGACCGGCTCCGGGACCTCCAGCAATATGAATACCAATGAGGTGATCGGCAACCGGGCCAGCGAGTTGATGGGCGGCCAGATCGGCAGCCGCGAGCCGGTGCACCCCAACGACCACGTGAATAAGGGCCAGTCCAGCAACGACGTAATTCCCACCTCGATTCACCTGGCCGCTTCCATCGCCCTGGCGCATTCGCTAAAACCGCAATTGCAGGCTTTATATACAGCGCTGGATAAAAAGGCCAAAGCCTTTGATAAGATCATCAAGATTGGCCGTACTCACCTGCAGGACGCCACCCCCATCCGGCTGGGCCAGGAGTTTTCCGGTTATGCCGCCATGGTGCAATACGGCCTGGGCCGGGTAGACAGTGCCCTTAAGGCCCTGAGCCAACTGGCGCTGGGAGGCACCGCCGTGGGCACCGGGATCAATACCCATCGGGAGTTTGGCGGCCAGGTGGCCAAGGAGCTCTCAAAGTTGACCGGCCTCAAGTTCCATGAAGCGCCCAACCACTTCGAAGCCCAGGCCACCGCCGACAGTGCGGTAGAGGCCTCCGGCGCGCTCAAATCCATAGCCGTTAGCCTTTCTAAGATCGCCAACGATATCCGCTGGCTGGGCTCCGGGCCCCGGGCGGGGTTGGGCGAGCTGCGACTGCCGACGGTACAGCCCGGTTCCAGCATCATGCCCGGCAAAGTGAACCCGGTGATCTGCGAAGCGGTAATTCAGACTGCGGCTCAGGTGATCGGCAACGACGCCGCCATCACCCAGGGGGGCCTGGGTGGGGTGTTCGAGCTGAACCTGATGCTGCCGCTGATTGCCCACAACCTGCTGGAAAGTATCGAGATTCTGGCCGGCGCTGCCAACATGTTCCGCGAAAAGCTGATCGAGGGTCTGGAAGTGGACGAGCAGAAGTGCGCCGACAACATTGAAGGCAGTCTGGCTATGTGCACCTCCCTGGCCCCGGTGATCGGTTACGATGCGGCTGCGGCTATCGCCAAGGAGGCATATGCCTCCGGGCGCACCGTCCGAGAAGTGGCCCGGGAGAAAAACATCATCTCCGATGAGGAGCTCAACCGTCTATTGGATCCCCTGAGCATGACGAAGCCTAAAGCGAATCCATAAATAGATTCGTTGAATCAAAGCAAGGCCCTTGAAGGGGCCTGCCTCTATTAAGCGAAGGTATTTATACCCTCGCCAAAGCCATGACGGATAATAGATGACCGGGAAAACCCACAAGTCTATTTATTACCATATTACCTTCGCTACCAGGGGAAGACAGCCTCTCTTGAATGCTGCAATAAAAGAGCAGGTCTTTCATTTCATCAGGAATAAATGCAAGCGGCTAGGCCTGTATCTTCACAGCATTGGCGGTATCCAGGACCATATCCATATGCTGATATACATCCCTCCAAAATTAGCCGTCGCAGATGCTGTCGGGCAGATAAAGGGGTCTTCATCTTTCTTTGTAAACAAAGAATTAGCCGGTGATAGCGAACTTTATTGGCAACACGGTTATTGTGTTATTACTGTATCCGAAGACAATTTTCAAAGGGTAAATAATTATATCGAGAATCAGGAAGACCATCATCAGGGTAACTCCTTGTGGAATGAACTGGAGGATATCAATCAGGGCGTGAATGATGAGATCGATGAATCCATTTATGCGAATCCATAAATGAATTCGCTGAATCAAAGAAAGGCCCCTAAAGGGGCCTGAAAAAGCAGCCCTCTTCAGAGGGCTTGCCCCATTAAGCGAAGGTATTTATGCCTTCGCCATAGCTGCTGGCCCAGCCCTCTGGCCGTAGCCAACGGGCGAGGCCGTTCACGGCTGGGTGACGGCGCCATAAATGTTTAGCTGACCTGCCATGCCAGCGGCGGGGAACCCCGCACCCCTTCGGCTCGCTCAGGGCAGGCTTTGCGGGGTGTAATCCATTATGCCTGTGTTATAATCTGTTGTCTTGCCTTTATTTAATGCCTACTTTATAGCAGTTGACGTTTATTTCATAGATTCGCGCGATTACATTGCCAACAACTATTGAGGGATACTAATGGCATACACCCCTCCTGGTTACTACTTGATCAACCCAGCAGCTCCTACCGATGAGCTGACTGAAGCAATAAGCCAATTTGATGTTGGATGGAGAAATCGTCATTCTAGAACCGATGATCTACTTCTCTATCACTATACCACACCTCCTGGGTTAAAAGGAATCCTTGAAAGTAGGTCTCTATGGTGCGGGCATGCTTTCTACTTTAACGATCCGAACGAGATAAATTATGGGATTGATTTTATCCAAAGTGTTTTGCTCGATTTCCGTAAGAGTGAAACTGACAATGAAATCCAAACATTCCTTGAGAAGCTAAGTGAACAGTTTGGTTGGACTTTCAAGGGATTAGAGTATAACCCCTTTATGGTATGTTTTTGTGAATCAAGTGCATTGCTAAGCCAATGGAGAAGTTATGCCGAGGGTGGAATGGGCTATTGTATCGGATTCAATTTTTCAGATGCGATTCACCATGCAGATAACTTGAAAGACCTGTCCCCAGAACGAAGGCCAACCTTAAGGCAGGTTATCTATAGAGAGGACGACCAACGCAAGTTGGCTTACGAGTATCTCGAGACTGTAATTGATGCTGTCTAAGCATCGCGAAATGGCGGTACACATCGAACGGCACACTGGATGGATGTCGTATCGGTCATGGCGGCTCAAGCAGTTAATCACCTAATCGACATGGTTCTCTGTTTTAAGCGCCACGAATACGGAGAAGAAAGAGAATGGCGGTTGCTATGGGTAACTCAGCCCGGCCATCTACCTGAAAATTTAGGTATTAGGAGTCATGAGCATATCCTGTCACCCTATAGGGTAGCATCTCTAATTGACACTAGTGAGGAAAATGCCCCTACTATGCCCGTTGCTTCGATTCACTTCGGACCTGCACAAGACGCATCAATTGCTAAAATTACTCTCGATCAGATCATCCGAAGATGTGAATCTGATAATCATCCCATCAAATTTAACAGATCAGATAATTTAATTAAGGAGCCTGGGTACAAGCTGCGTTGGCCGTAGATGATTACAGCATTTTCTAGTGCCTGCTTAGTCCCCTCCTACTCCTTCCCGTAGACCTCTGAGAAATCGGCGGGGTATGTGCCGTACAGGCGGGGGTTGGTCAGCGTGCCGCTGAACTCGGCCGGGTCCTGGAAGTAGATGGCGTTCCAACCGGCCACTTCCATGCTGTAGCTCAGGTTGGGCCGCAGCCTGATTTTTTGGACCTTGCCGGCAGCGCCGATGTTGGCCGTCTTCTGCGTGTACTGGACGGTACCGGCGGGCAGCTGGTAGGAAAAGGCGTAATAGCGCTGGCCGTTGAACAGTGAGTCGGAGCGGGAGACCGCCACCAGCTGGTCCTCCCACTCCTCGATGGCGGTGCCGTCCAGGGTGAACTCGCCGCTGGCCTTCAGCAGCCAGTTGTAGAGCTTGTCCAGCAGCTGGTACGGCTGCTCCAGCGTCTCCCCGGTCTCGTAAAACCACACGACGATGGTAAAGCGGGCCTGGTCGCTGCTGCCGGCGGTAGCCGTCTTGATCTGGCCCACGAGCACCACCGAGTAGGTACCGTCTTCCCCGTAGCCGTTATCGATGATCTGAAAGCCCGGCAGCAGCACCGCCGCCGCCTGGGACTCCACCAGATCGTACACCGTCTGGAAGTTCTCCACCGTGGTGGTCGACTCAATACGCAGACCGGCCTTCTCGCAGGCCTGCCGCTTGGCGTCCATGATGGCCTCCAGCCGATCCTGCTGAACGCCGTCGCGGTTCGCGTCGCTGATCCCCCGCACGCCCACATCGATAATATCCTGGGCGCCAAGCACCACCGCCGCGACGATCTGAACAACGATAAGCAGCCGTTTCATATCACGCTCTCCCCATAGTTCGGTTGCGATTCCGTAAACAAGGCATGTGCTGAGCCCTTCGCTTTGCTCAGGATAAACTCTGCTGAAGTGCTCAGCCCGTAATATAACCCCGGTATCAAAGTAACCGGTATTGAAACCACTGCTTATTTACTGCCCACTTGCAACCTGCTCCCATCGATAGACCAATGTTCTTTTTAGCTATCGGTGGTGGGGCCCCGGTCTACTCAGCTGCACTTTGCCGGGAAGTACCGGCGAGAATTTGCTGAACCTTTTATCATTACAGGCGTAAATTACTCAAAATGATCCCGGGACGAGCCATGGATGATGAGGAAAAAGTAAGCGCCCCCGCCGGGGCTGAGGTGGATCATCTCGACGGTGAGAACCCCCCAGCGCCCTCCCGGCTCCTGGAAGGCTGGTGGGTCGCCTTTCGTAACGCCTTCATCACCATCGTAGTTCTGGGCGCCGCGCTGGTAACCTATCTGTTCTACCTTTCTCGCGATCTACCTTCCATCCGCCAGTTACAGGACTTCAACCCGGCGGTAGCCACCAAAATAATCTCCCGGGACGGCAAGGTGATCGCCGAGCTGTTTACCCAGCAACGGGTACTGATCCCCTTTATCCAAATGCCTCTGGACGTAAGGCAGGCCCTGATTGCTGTGGAGGATTCGCGGTTCTACGATCATTGGGGGGTAAGCATGCGGGACTTCGCCCGGGCGGTGGTGGTGAACTTGGCCAGCCTGAGCTACGCGGAAGGTTTCAGCTCCCTCACCCAGCAGCTGGCCCGCAACCTGTACGATACTATCGGCTTTAAGAAAACCATCACCCGCAAGCTCAAAGAGATGCTTACCGCGATTCAGATCGAGCGCACCTATACCAAGAACGAAGTCATGGAGATGTACCTCAACTCCATCTATTTTGGTCATGGGACCTATGGCATCCAGGCCGCCGCCCAGGAGTTTTTCGGTGTCGATGCCCGGGATCTGAATCTGGAGCAGTCGGCCATGCTTATCAGCGTGCTACCGTCGCCAGCCCGGTTCAGTCCCAAGGCCCATCCGGAACGAGCCTTTCGCCGTCGAAATCTGGTGCTGACTGCCATGGTAGATAGGGGCTACCTGGAGGATTACGAATACGAGGGGCTGCGCTACAAACCGATTGAAGTTAAACGCCTGGAGAGCAGTACCGGCTTTGCACCTTATTTCACCGAGTATGTCCGGCGCCAGATGGAACTGGAGGATGAACGTCTGGGCATTAATCTGTATCGGGACGGGTTGGAAATCCATACCACCCTCGATTCGCGCATGCAGGCTATCGCCCAGAAGGTGTTCATGGAAGAGATCCTGGACAATCAGCGGGTGCTCAATGAGACTCTCCTCCAGAATGATTCGTTGATCTACACCGTTATCGACACCCTGCTTTTCCCTTTGGATTCAGTGAAGGCCATGATTGAAGGTGATATCCCCATCGATAACCGGCTTAAGGGTAAGCTGTTGGTGCAAGGGGCCTTCGTGCTGCTGGAGAACGATAGCGGCCACATCCTGGCGATGATCGGCGGCCGGGCCGATCACCCGGACTATTGGAACCGCTCTACTCAGGCCCAACGCCAACCCGGTTCGGTCTTCAAGCCGATTCTATATATGACGGCCATCGACCAGGGATACCCGGTGTCCACCCAGCTGCTGAACCAATCCCTTTCCAGCACGGGCGACGCCCAGCTCGACACCAGTTTTTATGATCCCCGCAATGATGATGGGTCCTCTTCCGGCCTGGTGACCCTGCGGGTGGCCCTGCGCCATTCCATCAATATCGTCTCGGCCCGGATGATCCAGGAGTTGGTTACCCCCCGTCAGGTAGTGGAAATAGCCAAGCGGTTCCAGCTCACCACCCCGATGCGGGCTGTGAGGGCCATCTCCCTGGGTACCAGCGAGGTCTTGCCGCTGGAAATCACAGCCGCCTATGCGTCGATCGCCAACGGCGGCGTTTGGGTGGAACCTATTGCCGTATCGGAGATCGTGGATCGCCGCGGCAAGGTGTTGCGTGATTTTATACCGGAGCGTAAGGAGATTATCAGGGCTGACAAGGCTTACCTGCTCCTGGATCTGATGAAGGGCGTTATGGACCGGGGCACCGGCGCCCGCACCCGGTGGATGTACCAGTTTAACCGGCCGGCGGCCGGCAAGACCGGGACCACCGACAACTGGAGCGATGCCTGGTTTGTGGGCTTTACGCCCCAACTCTCGGCCGGTGTCTGGATAGGGGTGGATGATCCCCAGGTAAGCCTGGGCGAGGACCGTTTTGGTAATGTGGTCGCCTTACCTATCTGGGCCCGGGTCATGCGGGAGATCCACCAGACCTTCGACCTGCCGGTACGGAATTGGGAGATGCCGGAGGATATTGTGCAGTTGGATATCTGTCGCGTTACAAAGGATCGTCCCACCAAGTTCTGCCCCCGCGAAAAGGAAATATTCATCCGGGGCACCGAACCACCCGACAGGTGCCAGGTACATACCGGATTCGACAACAAATCCTACGATCCCGACACCGATATATTCCTGAACTGATATCACCGCACTAATATGCGGCCATCACGACCGGGCGGCATTAAGTTTAGCGCCGGGTTGGGTCCCTGTCTGCAGCCCGGCAGCCATGATCAAATCGGTTTTATACTGGTCCTATCAAAAGCGCTGGTTGCTGTTTGCTTTCCTGCTGGGGGCCTTGCTGTTCTATCTACCGTATCCCGGTGAAATTACCCCCGAGGGCTATCGCGCCTTGATCATCACCGTAATGGTGGTGATTCTCATCATCTCCGAGGCGGTGCCCCTGCCGGCTACCGGGCTGCTTATCGCTGTGCTGCAAGTGGTCTTCGGCCTGGGAGCACCCTCCACTGTGGCCCAGTCGTATGCCAGTGACGCGGTCTTCTTTATCATGGGCTCCCTGATGCTGGCTGTGGCGATTGTACGGCAGGGGCTGGACGCTCGCTTGACTCTGGGGATACTCCGGCTGACCGGGAACCGGGTCACTTCCATCATGTGGGGTTTCTTTGTGATCTCACTGCTGCTCACCTCTTTCATGGGTGAGCACACCATTGTGGCCATGTTGCTCCCGGTGGTCTTGATCCTGGTGAGAAACACCGGTCTGGATGATCGCGAAGTACGAGGGTTGATGAGCCTGCTCCTTTTTGCCCTGGCTTACGGCAGCGTGATTGGATCGTTCGGCACACCCTCGGGTGGTGCCCGCAATGCCATCATGATCGAGTACCTCGCGGATTCCGGTGTTGCCCGGATGAGCTACCTGCGCTGGATTATTTTCGCCTATCCGGTCCTGTTGATCCAGATTCCCTTGGGGGGCTGGCTACTGATGCGAACCTTCAAGCCGGAAATGGTATACTTAGACCGGGCGGTGCGCAAGCTCAAAGTACAGGTGGCCCGCACCGGACCCCTCACGCCCCAACAAATCTTGGCTGTGGCCTTGTTCGTCCTTATCTTCCTGGCGTGGATTTTCTTGAGCGATTTCATCGGCATCGGCATAGTGGCTCTGGCCGGGGTGTTTCTCTACCTGGCCACCGGTTTGGTGCAGTGGTCCGATCTCAACCAGCGCACCAATTGGGGCGTAGTACTGCTGTATGCCGGCGCCATCTCGTTGGGGCTGCAGCTCAAGGACACCGGCGCGGCCATGTGGGTAGCCCAGAACCTGGTGCAGTTGGCCGGCGGTCTGATGGAGCAGTACGCGGTGGTGCAGTATACACTAGTGATCGGGCTGTCTACCCTGGTGGTAAACATCATGAGCCCCAGCGCCACGGTAGCGGTACTGGGACCCATGTTCATCAACTTCGGCGGGCATCCGGTGCTGTTGGGGATGGCTACCGCCATCGCTTCGGCGTTCGGCTACATGACAGCAGTGGGCTCGGCAGCCGGTATGATCATCGCCTCCACCGGGCTCCTGAAACCGAGGGATTTTCTGAGGGCCGGCTGGCGGTTCACGCTCATGTCCATCGCCTGCCTACTATTGGCACTCATGTTTTACTGGCCCCTGCTGGTGTAGGGATGATATTATGCAGCAAATACAAGAGGATTGAACCTTGCGCTTCCTGGTAGCAGTCAGCAGCACCATCTATTCTGAGCGCACTTTGCAAATCGGCAGCGGTATAGCCAATGCGTTTTCCGCCGACCTGTCGGTGGTTTACGTGGGTGATCCGCCCAAGGCGCTCCTCGAGAGCGGTGTGAGCCTGGCCCGGGACGCCATGCTCAACTGGGAAATCCATCACCCCGGCGTGGATGTACTCCGCTGGGCCTACCAACGACTGCAGGAATATGAGTTTATCGACCCGGCAGAGGAACAGATCGATCCCAATAACCTGGTAGCCGATACCGGCCGGGTCAGGGTGGTGGTGCCCCACACCCACGGGGAGAAAATCCGCCTGATCATGCGCGAGGGTGACCCCGTTGATCAGTTGAAGCAGGAAACCGAGTTTCGCGATTACCAGTTGACCATCGTGGGGGGCGGCTCGCGCAGGCGCCTTACCCGGCAGCTGATCCAGTTCATCGACACCAGCCTGTTGTTTGTCAAGAACTTCGATCCCGAGGGGCAATATAAGCTCCTGCTGTGTGTTGACAATTCCCAGGCCACCCGCCGGGCGGTCATCTTCTGCGGCACGGTGGCCCGGCACTTAAATACTCACGTCAAGCTGGTCACTGCCAGTAAAACCAGGCGGTTCGGTTCCGAATATCGCGCCGCCGCCGAGTGGGCCCGGCGCTACCTGCAGCGGCTGAAAATCCCCCACAGCCAGTATTTCATAACCGGCGACCCGGCTGCGGTGTTCGTCGAGGAAGCGGGCACCGACCATATCATTATCATGGGTAAGTCCAAGATGCACCCCTTGAAAGCCTGGCTGATGGGCACCAAGCCGGGCGATACGCTGCTAAAGGCCAACTGCCCGGTGATCCTGGTTAAGTAAAGATTTGAAGGCTTGTCATCAGATGTGCCCAACTGGACTTAACATTTACGGTGTCCTTAACTTCCCTTTGAAAGAGACATACCTGGAGGTGATCTGGTATGGAAGAAACCCGCGTTAAACGACAATATATTGTGAACGAATCCGGAAAAAAAACGTTCGTTGTTTTATCGGTCAAGGATTACAAGCAGCTCCTGGAGGACATTAAAGACCTCGCCGCCATCGCGGAGTGCAGGAATGAGCCCCGCATCAGCTTGGAGGTGCTCGAAAGAAGTCTGAAGGCTGATGGCCTCCTATAAAGTTGAACTTGTTAAATCTGTAGAGAAAGATATAAGGAAAGTCGAGAAAAGATACCTTCCCAATATTCTCGATGTCCTTCATGCCCTTGCCGGCGACCCCTTCCCAGCAAATTGCAGGAAGATACAGGGTTCAAAAAAAAGTTACCGCCTCCGTAGTGGACCATACCGCATCTTGTTCGAAGTTGATACTGACGCCAGAATGGTTACCGTCTTTCGTATCCGCCATAGATAAGGATGCATATAGGTAAGCGCCGTAAAAACCGTAATGATCACCTGTTGTTCAAAGAACCTCCCCCTACCCCTCACCCGACCCGCGTAAGGGGGTTTATATTATCTCGGTAATGATCCCTACTCGCCACTCAGCCAGTGGGCGAAGGCTTCGAAGCTGTAGTCCCGGCCCAGGAAATCACGCACCAGTTGGGCCGCCGGTTTGGTACCCCCCGGCTCCAGAATCGTCCGGCGGTAACGCCTGGCAACCTCGTTGTCCATGAGTCCGGCTGCCTCGAACCGGCTGAACATATCCTTGACGATCACCAACGACCACATGTAGGTGTAGACGATGGCCGAGTAATCGTCAAGGTGGCCGAAGCTGCAGTGCATGTTGGTACCCTCTACGTAGTCGAAGGGACTGTAACGGTTCATCAGTTCGGCCTGCAGCTCACTGGTGTTCAGTCCTTGCGGGTCACGGTTATAGAAATTCAACGATACCGCGGCATAGTACATCTGGTGCTGCGTATTGATACCGTTGCCGAAATTGCGGGCGGCGTTCATTTTAGC
>SDBT01010712.1_pt1 | contig 14781 bp, 10 predicted proteins | sample 2277101 | NCBI WGS metagenome assembly SDBT01 (sample SAMN10404973, study PRJNA504765) | marine sediment metagenome | isolation source: marine sediment core GS10_PC15, 103 cmbsf | place: Arctic Ocean: Southern Knipovich Ridge | collected 2010
AGCATGTACGGTAGTCATCAGACCACGCTTGATGCCAAAGGTGTCATTTAGCACCTTGGCGATAGGAGCAAGACAGTTGGTGGTACAAGAAGCGTTGGAAATAATAGCTTCGCCCGCATAGCTTTTGTCATTTACACCACGCACAAACATGGGTGTGTCATCCTTGGACGGAGCCGACATGATGACTTTCTTGGCACCAGCAGCAATGTGCTTCTTGCATGTTTCCTTAGTAAGAAAGAGGCCGGTGGACTCAATGATAATCTCTGCACCTACTTCATTCCATTTAAGTTCGGCAGGATCCTTGATAGCAGTCAGGCGTATTTTCTTACCGTTTACAACAAGAGTATCATTACCTTCGATAGAAACATCGCCTTTAAAGCGGCCATGTACGGAGTCGTGCGTTAGCATGTAAGCTAAATAATCAGGTTCGAGCAGATCGTTGATAGCAACGACATCGATGTCATTAAAATCTTGAGCTGCAACACGAAATACCATGCGCCCAATGCGGCCAAAACCATTGATACCGATTTTAATTGTCATAGTGAAAACCCCTTGAATAAAAAAATCTACACTACAGCAGTACAAAAATGTTGTTTTTTTACCGCAGTCCTAACCGATTAGATTATACTTTTCACTGTCCTCACAACATTTTCTATAGTGAAGCCAAAGTGTTTAAACAGGTCGCTAGCAGGAGCAGATTCGCCAAAAGTAGTCATACCCACAACCGCCCCTTCAAGTCCCACATATTTATGCCAGTAATCAGCGATACCTGCTTCCACCGCAACACGCTTCACTCCCTTCAGTAGTACACTGTCCCGGTAGGCTACGTCTTGTCGGTCAAATAGACTGGTACATGGCATTGAAACCACCCGGACCTGGATGCCTGTTTCGGCCAGCGCTGTTTGTGCGTTCATCGCTAGTCCAATTTCCGAACCTGTGGCGATAATGATTGCTTGTGGTTTACCGTCTGCTGCCTCTGAAAGAATATAACCACCTTTATCGATCAATTTAATTACAGCGGCATTCCGTTTTTGGAATGGTAGAGTCTGGCGGCTGAAAATGAGTACTGAAGGACCATCCTTACGCTCAATCGCACGTGCCCAAGCTACGGTCGACTCGACCGAATCGCAGGGTCGCCACACGTCCATGTTAGGAATGTAGCGCAGTGTCGCAGTTTGTTCTACCGGCTGATGCGTCGGGCCGTCTTCACCTAAGCCAATAGAGTCATGCGTAAACACGAACAGGTTACGGATCTTCATCAAGGCTGCCATACGCAAAGCATTACGAGAGTATTCTGAGAACATTAGGAACGTTGCCCCATAGGGTATGATGCCGCCATGCAGCGATAATCCATTCATAATGGCGCTCATGCCGAACTCACGTACGCCATAATAAATATAGTTGCCACCGGTTTCTCGACTGATTGCTTTAGAGCCAGACCACAAAGTAAGATTAGATCCTGCCAGATCGGCGGAACCGCCGACTAGTTCTGGTAAAACTGAAGCCAAACCCTCAATGGCATTTTGTGAAGCTTTTCGACTAGCTATGGTTTCTTCTTTTTTATTGACGCGGCTAATAAATTTGTCTACATGTTCGTGCCAATTGGCTGGCAGCTCTCCCGCCATGCGGCGTTTGAACTCAGCGGCTTCACTTGGATACTTCTTGGTATATTCATCAAGTTTCTGAGTCCATTCTGCTTCTAGCTTCTTACCTTTGGTGTGGCTATCCCACATGTCGTAGATTTCCTGGGGTATCTCAAAGGGCAAGTGGTTCCAGCCGATGTGCGGGCGAGAAGCGGCAACTTCCGCATCACCCAGCGCCGCGCCGTGGACTTCGTGGGTACCGGCTTTGTTGGGAGAACCCATGCCGATTACAGTCTTGCAGCAAATCATTGAAGGCTTTCCGCTGGCCTGCTTGGCCGCTTCAATAGCTGATTCGATCGCTGCTGGGTCGTGACCGTTGACGTTAGGCACCACGTGCCAGCCATAAGCCTCAAAACGCTTAGGCGTATCGTCACTAAACCAGGCTTCCACATGACCGTCTATGGAAATGCCGTTGTCGTCGTAAAAACAGATTAGCTTGCCTAGTCCCAAGGTTCCTGCTAATGAGCAGGCCTCATGGGAAATTCCCTCCATCAGACAACCATCGCCAAGGAACGCATAGCTGTAATGATTAACAATATCAAAACCGGGACGATTAAACTCAGCGGCAAGAATTTTTTCTGCCAAAGCCATGCCTACGGCGTTAGTGAGACCTTGTCCTAAAGGACCGGTGGTGGTTTCCACGCCAGGTGTGTAACCATATTCAGGGTGACCTGGAGTTTTGGAGTGAAGCTGACGAAAGCGCTTGATCTCTTCTATTGGCAAATCATAACCAGTGAGGTGTAACAGAGCATAAATCAACATCGAGCCATGTCCATTGGAGAGCACGAAACGGTCGCGATCAGCCCACATGGGATTGGCTGGATTATGACGCAAATGGTGAATCCATAGTACTTCAGCGATTTCAGCCATACCCATAGGCATGCCGGGATGACCAGAATTGGCTTTTTGCACAGCGTCCATCGCTAGTGCACGAACAGCGCTGGTTAGGTTCTTAAACACTGGCGGGTCAAAGTCTTTAAATGTTCCCATGGACACAAACTCCCTTGCTTAACAAGTAACTAAAGAAATAAAAAAACGTACAACACACCCGCACAAACAGGGTGACGATATTAACAGTGTGACGATATTATTGGGTAAAGGTATTATCGCTTAAGAAACGAAGCCAGACAACTACGATGAACTTTAGAGCATCTCCTTTTGGCATCAGTGACTTCGTAGCCTGATCCCTAATAGTTTGAGTTTACGATAAAGATGCGTACGTTCCAGTCCTGCCCGCTCTGCTACTCGGGTCATGTTGCCGCTTTCATGATCTATGAGTTGCTCAAAATATGATTTTTCAAATAAATCACGAGCTTCGCGCAAAGGGATGTTAAGCGGGATACTTGGAACAGACTGCATCGACGTTGTGGTTGCCAGTACCCGCTTCACGTCATCAGATGAAATTTCTTCGCCAGTACAGGTTAGTGCTAAAGAACGTACCGTGCCCGTGAGCTGCATGAGATTGCCAGGCCAGTCGTAATTGCGCAAGGCATTAAGAGCAGCAGTATTAAACTGTTGTAGAGATGCGTCACCAGATTCAATACAGTGCGAGAGGATCTGGTTAGCTAGTTCGGGAACATCTTCTCGGTGTGCCCTTAATGCAGGCACATTGATACGAAGGCCGCTTAAAGCTTCATATAATTTTGGATCATAGTCACCCTGTGCCGTTAACTCCGCCAATTCCAGGGATGTAACACAAACAAGCCGGACGTTGTACTTATCCAGTTTGTCTAACAGTTGCAGTAAGCCCTTTTGTTCTAACCTGCTTAAGCTGCTTATTTCTTTAAGAAATAATAGCCCACCTCTTGCCTGCTCAAGTAAATCAAATGGAGTTTCCGCTAGAGATCTATATGTGTCCGGCTCTATCCAGGGTGTATTGGAGCGATGAAGAAAGCGCGCACACAGTTCCATTCCTGCTCCTTGTTCGCCAGTGAGGAGTAGCGGTGTTTTCAGGTTGGAGATCTGTTCCAGTCTCTTTTTTAGATCCGTGATCAACGGTCCTTTTCCAAGACTAGCAAGAGAAAGAGTGGAGGAAGGTTTGCTTTGGCCGCTACGTAATGCGTGCTCCACCGTATTCAATAACATTTGTAGTGGCACTGGTTTTTCTAGATAGCCGAATGCACCAATACGCGTTGCTTCAACTGCAGTTGCTATGGTGCCGTGTCCCGACATTACTACTACGGGCATGGTAAGCAGCCCGTTACTTGCCCACTCTTTCAGCAGAGTGACACCGTCTGTATCTGGCATCCAGACATCCAGTAGTACTAGATCAGGGCGCGATTGGTTTCGCCAGATACGCGCCTGTTCAGCATTTTCTGCTAAAGCAACACGGTAACCCTCGTCACGTAAGATTTCAGATAGCAGTTCACGTATACCAATTTCGTCATCGACGACGAGTATTGTATTATTGAGCATAATTTATGAAATTTACTCCTCCACTATTAATGGTTGGCTGGGATTAAGCGATCTCATGGTTAATAGTTGAATTGTCACCAGACGCAATTGGCAGGGTAATGGAAATATGAGCCCCGTGGGGGTGGATGTTTTCAATTTGAATCATACCATTGTGTTCTTCTACGATTTTTTTTACGATCGGAAGTCCAAGCCCCGTACCTTTGAGTTTGGTGGTAACGTAGGGTTCAAACGCATGCGTTCTGACGTGATCGGGAAACCCCTTACCGTTGTCGCTCAGACTGAGTCGTACACCATCTTGTACCATTTCTGTGCTCACGGTGATAACGGGCTCTACAGTATCAGCCAGAGTGTCTTGGGCATTTTGCAAAAGATTGTGAATTACTTGGCGTAACCTAGTCGAGTCTCCTCTCACTGGCGGCAAGCCAGGGGTTAAAGCTAAGTGTATGTGTGAGCGTAGCTCTCCACCTTTCGCTACACTTGTTGTTTCGTATAATGTTAATACTTCCTGTACTAGTTTATTGAGATCCAGTAAGCGTAATTCTAGTTCTGGTGCGCGTGCATATTCGCTAAACTCATTGACCATTTTCTTCAGTGCTTCCACTTGATTTACGATAGTTTCAGTAGATCGCTTCAAAATCTCTGCATCCTGCGATCCTAGTTTATCAGCAAGCTTTTGTTGTATACGCTCAGCGGAAAGTCGTATCGGTGTGAGTGGATTCTTAATTTCATGGGCCAGGCGTCGAGCTACTTCACCCCATGCGGCAGTACGCTGTGCCTGTAGCAAATTAGTAATATCATCAAATACTACGACACCGCCCCCTCCTGAGACATATGGAAGACGTGTTCCACGTAATAGTAACACTTGGTTGATACCGTTGCCTGGACACTCTACTTGCCGTTGCCAATCGCCGGTTTTTCCAGACTGGAATCCTTCCCGTATTCCAATTTCTAAGGCAAGGAGCTGAGGTTCTCGCTTAGTGCATTCCTCCATGGTTAATCCCTCAAGGCTAGCCAGCGGAACTTTCAGAATATACTCCGCGCTAAGATTTGCAGTGCGCATGCGCAAGCTTTCATCGAATACTAGGACGCCGGATGAAAGATTTGCTAGGATGCTCTCCAGATAGGCCCTAGCACTCTCTACTTCATGCTGATTATGTTGTGCCGCCTTATGAGCCTCCTCCAGTTGCTGGGTCATTAGGTTAAATGATTCGGTGAGTACTCCCAGCTCATCTCGACTTTGTACCGGAAGGCGCCTGCTGAAGTCCCCCTGAGCTACAGCGCGAGTGCCTTCTGCCACCAAACCTAGTGGTTTGCTGAGCCGTTCACTGATGAGGAACGCTGCAGCTAGCGCAGAAAAAAGTGAGAGCAGAAGCACCAGTGTTAAAGTTACTCCATAGAGCTCCTTCAATCCCTGGCGCGATAGCGACAATTCCTCATAATCACGATATATCGCTTGAACTATTTCCGCGTCTTCTGCAAGCTGCTTTGGTACTGGTTGCAACAATTGCAAGATGCGGATGTCTCCCGCTAGATTCAGGACATTGGCGGGAACTGGTTCAACCACCCGCAAATACAAACCTTTCCCTGGGATGGACTCAACGGCGCTGTAGGCCTTTTGCATTCTTACTTGGCGCATTACCGCCGCACTTGGCATATCCGGGAGTTCCATGCCCTTAGTATCAGAAAATGCGATTACCTTCCCATCTTTATTAAATAGAGTGGCTTCTTGCACCTGCGATTTCTCTAGCAGTTGGCTTAGCTCTGGTAGCGGCACAGAAGATTGTCCGGATAAAGTGAGGGCAGTGACCTGAGCTTTCTTCCGCAATTCTTCCAATCGGTCGTCTAACATGGCGCGCCCAAGGCTTAAGCCTCCTTCTAGTGCTTGGTCTACCTTAACGTCAAACCAGGATTCGATACTTTTTCCGAGGAATTGTACTGATGCGCTGTACACCAATACGCCAGGAAGAATTGCCATCAGAGAGAAAATCAGCAACAGACGCAACGCCAATCTAGAGCCCAATACTCCTGTTTTAAGCCTACGTCTAAGTCTCCACAGCAGATATCCTACTAATGCCATAAGAAATAGCACGAAGCCAACATTGAGCTGAATTAGAAGTTGATATTTTCGTTCAAAAAAATCAGAATCATCACCTGCTATAGCTAGCAAAAACAGCATCACTGCGCTTAATCCGACACCAATAATAATGATATATTTCATGGTTTATCCACAAGAATAAGTCTTTGCGAAGGAAGCGTTATTCTCCACTGCAGCATACCGGAGCTCAAGTTCCACTCTTTGGAACCAAGTGCTTCTACCTGGAACGGTTTTGGTAGTCGTGATAGATCGAGCCGCATACGCAACTTTGCGATATATTCTGTATCTTGCTGTAATTCGGAACTCTCGAAGATAGGACGATTACGCACTCGGCTCATGACTCGTAGCGCTTCCTTTAGAGTGCTGAAGCTTTGTGTTTGCAATAATGATCCGCCACTTAAACGGTATTGGCGTGTAAGCGCATAATAGCTTAACGCATCTCGCCGTTTACTCCGGGCAATTTTTTTATCTAGCCAATACCAGCGTGAGCTTACTAATCTAAAATCAGTTACAAAGTAAAGCACGATACCTTTTTTGAGCGCTTTCTCCAAAACAGGATTCAACATTATTTCAAAATCAGCGTTGTACTGGTAGCCTTCGTCGGTTGTATCTAGTGCAACAAATTTTATCTGTATGTCTTTTGCATGGGCAGTGAAGGCTAACAAAAATATCGCAGCCAGCAATATTGTTGCGACCGTACGTAAAAGTTGCGCAATAGGGTTAAGCTTTGTGCAACAGGGTATAAAAGAAGCCATCATGCTGAGAGTCCGGCAACAGTTGTCCGTCAAGTACTTCCACCTTAGGTAGAGGTAAAGTACGGGCATCTGAATGATGATGCAAAAATTCTTTCACCTGCAGCTTGTTTTCCTCAATAAATACAGAGCAGGTAACGTAGAGCAATTTACCATCTCTGGACAGGGTCTGCCATAATGCATCGAGAATTTTCTGCTGAATTTTGACAAATTGGGTAAGGTCACCCTCGCGTCGTAGCCATTTGATATCTGGGTGACGGCGCACCACGCCCGAGGCAGAGCATGGGACGTCAGCCAAAATTCGATCAAATGGTTTACCATCCCACCACTCTGACGGGTTTGCTGCATCTCCGCAGACGATGTGATATCTACTGAATACTAGGCGCGCAAGATTTTGTGTTACCAGGGCAAGTCGTTTAGGGTCATTGTCAAGTGCGGTTAATTCTACATCTGCTAACTCCAGGAGATGTCCGCTTTTACCGCCAGGAGCGGCACAAGCGTCCAGTATATGCATTCCATCGTGTATGTCCAAAAATGGGGCGGCTAATTGTGCACCCGCATCCTGTACTGAAACCAATCCCTGGGAAAATCCGGGTAGCTTTTCTACAGTTACTGGTTGTTCCAGTCTGAGTGCGTTGTCCCATATTACCTGTGCACTCATGCCGTTCTTATATAGCTGTTCTTGATATTCCAACACACCAATTTTGTCTTGGTTGACGCGCAGCGTCATTATTGGGTGCTGATTACTTGTTTCTAGCACTGCCTTATAGTTTTGGGGATATTGCATACGGAGTTTGTCTATCCACCACTGTGGATAGGAATATTGCCCCACTTCGTTTTCAGCTGCTGCTTTCAGCAGAGTTTTGCGCTGACGTATAAAACCGCGTAACACTGCATTGACTAATCCCTGTACGCCCCTACCACAGTTTAGGCGCAAGGATGCGGTCACAGCATGATCAACCACCGCATAAGCAGAAGTTCTGCTGTACTGCAGTTGATACAGGCCTACCAGCAACAAACTGCGCAGATCTTGGTTTCGCAGTGGTTTGTTCAGTAACAGCTCAAGCAAAGCATCAAGTTGCCCGTAAAATCGCAACACACCATAGCTTACATCTTGAATAGCTCCACGTTGTTGCTTAGAAAGAGTGGGGTGCACACGCCATGATTCCTGCAATACTGCAGTCAGGCTCCCCCCCGCTAGTATCGTACCCACTGCATGCGCGGCTATACACTGAGTTTCAATCATTCTGGTACCGTAAAACGGTCACCAGGCTCTAATGAATATCCTGAAAGAAATTGCATCGCACCCAGTTTTTGCCCGCCAGGTTTTTGTACAACTTCAAGCATCAACGTGCCAGTACCACATGCTACTGCTATGCCTTCTTGCCCTGTTGAAAGAATTTCACCTGGGTTGCCTGTGGTACTGGCAGTTACTCTCGTTTGAAATATTTTCAGAGAAAACCCATGTATTTTCGAGTGCGCGCCAGGATGGGGATTGAATGCTCGTACGCAGCGACTAATTTTCTCGGCGCTCAATCGCCAGTTTATGTCCGCTTCCTTTTTTTTCAGTTTTGGTGCGTAGCTTGCGTTCGTCTCATTTTGTGGGGTTGCAATGAGTTTTTCATTTGATAAGAGCTTGAGTACTTCTACAATACAATGTGCTCCCAGTATGGTAAGTTTTTCGCACAGAGTCTTAGTGGTGTCATTATGTACAATAGGGATACTTTGCTGCATTAGTATGGCACCAGTGTCTAGACCTTGATCCATTTGCATGATGGTAATACCTGTTTCTCGTTCACCGGCCAATATTGCCCTTTGAATTGGTGCAGCACCACGCCAATGTGGCAACAAGGAAGCATGAATATTGAGGCATCCGAAGCGAGGGATGCTCAAAACTGTTGTAGGCAAGATTAGCCCATAAGCTGCAACGACCATTACATCTACACCGATTGTTGTTAGCTGACCATGTATCCCAGGTTGATTTAGTAAGTGTGGTTGCAATAAAGTAAGTTCATACTTTTTTGCTAGCAATTTAACCGCACTAACTTTTAGTTTCATGCCGCGTCCAGCTGGACGGTCAGGCTGGGTCAGAACTAGTGCAACTTCATGCCCTGCAGCTATTAGTGCTTCAAGTGCATAAGCTGCAAATGTCGGTGTACCGGCAAAAATGATTTTCATGTTTAGCCAATTTAGATATTGTGAGGAGTTTTGATTTCTACCTTATACCCCCAATCCGTTAAAAAACCATTTATCATCAATCAAGTAGCTCAATTTCCCATGGTGTATATTCGTAAAAAGATTATCAGTCACATCACGCTTCGTTGTTGTTTTTTTAATTTTCTTAGAACACGTGTTTGTTTTAGCTGTGATAGGTATTCAACGAATATTTTTCCTATTAAATGGTCCATCTCATGTTGAATGCATACTGCCAGCAATCCTTTAGCTTCAAGTATAAAAGGATCACCGTTAAAATTCAGCGCCTCAACTGTAATTTGCTCAGCGCGCCGAATTTTCTCAAATATCCCTGGCACTGATAGACAACCCTCTTCACAGTCAGATTCGCCGATAGCGGCGGTAATTTCTGGGTTGATTAATACGTGTAGTAGGTCATGGGTGTCAGATGCGTCAATTACAATCACACATTGGTGCACATCTACCTGTGTCGCTGCTAAGCCAACTCCAGGAGCGGCGTACATTGTTTCTGCCATGTTGTGTACCAAAGTACGAATTTTGTCAGTTACTTCTGGTACTTTAGCCGCCACTGTATGTAGCCGTTCATCCGGGTATTGCAATATTTTCAGAAGAGCCATAAAAGCATGCTTATTTAAGCTTATATTTAATAAACTAAATATAGAATTTAAACCATACTAACCTATTTTTTCTATACATATTGCCGATAGTTAACCCATGTGTCATTTCATATTACTGCGCCCAAAAATCGGGCTTTTTCAGTGACCGAGGGTTTTCATGCCTAATTCTATTATATCCATGATTTTGCTCGTGGGTTTGCTATATGGCCCATCTGCTAATGCTGCCAGTGTTGAGCTTCAGAGTAATATGCCCGATCGTTACATTGTTGTCCCTGGCGATACACTTTGGGGTCTCGCTTCACGTTTTTTGAAAGATCCTTGGCGCTGGCCGGAAATCTGGGGGTTAAATGAAGAAGAAATAAAAAATCCCCACAAGATTTATCCTGGAGATCTTATCGTACTAGAGAGGACCCCTGACGGAAACAGGTTGCGGTTAATCAAGGGGGAGACCGTGGAGGAAAGATTGTCTCCTCTTGTGCAAGTGGAGAAGACCGAAGTCGGGGCCATCCCAAGTATTCCAGTTGCGGCAATCGAGCCTTTCTTAAGTCAGCCCTTGGTGATCGAAAAAAACGGTCTTGAAAACGCACCATCAGTGCTAGGCGCTAGTGACTACCGTGTGGCGTTTAGCAAAGGCGATCTTGTTTATGCCAAAAATATGCCAAAAGACAAAGGTTTATTGTGGCAAATCTTTCGTCCTGGAAAGGCTCTAACAGATCCTGAGCATGACACAACTTCGACTATATGGTCCGAGGTGGCAGAATATTTGGTCCTGACAAATCGTAATAATGACGTATATTTTTTTGACGAGTGGGGGCGCTCTGGCGAGATTCTAGGTTATGAGGCCACTTATTTGGGAGATGCAAAGGTAGAAAAATTTGATGATGTTAGTTCCATATCTATTGTTCGTTCCGTCCAGGAAATATATAAGGGCGATCGGTTGGTTCTAGCCCCCCCTACGATGTTCACTAACTATGTTCCACATGCTCCAGACAAGGAGATTGAGGGGCGCATCATTTCGGTCTATGGTGGTGTCACAGAAATTGGCAAAGATTCTATTGTTGTTCTAAGTAAAGGCAAACTTGATGGACTGGAAATGGGTAATGTAATGGCTATCTATAAAACAAACCAATCCCAAACAAGTGATGATTCACAAGTTGTTAGTCGTAGTTACGAAATAGGAACGACCAAACGGGAGACCGTAGAGTTGCCCAAAGAGCGTGCTGGTCTAGTATTTATTTTCCGAGTATTTGAAAGGGTGTCCTATGCGCTGGTGATGCAAACTACGCAACCGATTCGGATGCTTGATATAGTACAAACCCCGTGACATCTCTCAGATAATTTTGGCCATTCCTCTGGATATTGAATCTATGCTTGTCCCTAGTTGGTTTTGGCTTGTCCTTCACTGTATAAGGTTCTCATACGCTATTCAAGCGGAGAGAAAACTTATAAACAGCGCTTATTTTTTTCTACTTGAAGCACCATTATCAGTTCCCACTAGATAATGTTAACAATATAAATAATTGGGTTTGGATGACGCGTTGTGGCACAAATGTCATGACTAAGTTATTGTAGATTTTGACGTGCTGTGTTTCTGTAACAGCTTGACGGGAGAAACGGTATCCGCCATGCTGTTAATGTTTAGACTGGATGGCATAGTCGTTAAGTTAGTCAGGAGCCACTACCAGATTCGATAAAGCATGCGTGATCAGAACCCCATATTACCTATAACTAAATTCTAAAGAATCCACAAATTATATTAATTAAAGAGTAGCCTTAATTTTCATTTAAGTTACTAAACGAAACTACCGTAGCAAAATTAATTTACGAGTGATCACAGCCCAATCTTTTATCCAAGTGGTTCTTATCATATATCTTATATTTTGGTAGCTAGCTGCCACCCTTTTAAAAACAGTTGTTAACTATCTGCAGATACTTACAGGAGTCTCATGGGTAAAACCTTAATCATAGCTGAGAAGCCATCCGTTGCCACAGACATTGCGCGGGTATTAGGTGGTTTCGTCAAGCACGCTGGCTATTTTGAAAGCGAAAAATATGTATTATCTTCGGCCATAGGTCACTTACTTGAACTAGCAGTACCAGAAAAATACGAGGTCAAGCGTGGTAAATGGAGTTTTGCAAATCTACCTGTAATTCCCCCCCACTTTGATCTCAATCCCATTGAGAAAACTAAGCCGCGCTTGAAACTTCTAACTAAGCTTATTAAGCGTAAGGATGTTGATGGGCTCATTAATGCATGTGATGCAGGACGCGAAGGGGAATTAATTTTCCATTACATTACGCGTTATGTTGAAACAAAAAAACCAATCAAGCGCCTATGGCTACAATCAATGACGCCTACTTCGATCAGGGATGGTTTTACAAAATTACTTGATGATACTGCTGTACAGTCACTAGCAAAGGCTGCTGTAAGTAGATCTGAAGCCGACTGGCTGGTTGGTATCAATGGCACTCGTGCGATGACTGCTTTTAATTCACAGGAGGGCGGATTTCATAAAACTACTGTGGGTCGAGTGCAAACACCCACTTTAGCAATTCTAGTTGAACGTGAAGAGGTGATCAAAAAGTTTGTTCCGCGTAGTTACTGGGAGATACATGGTACTTTTTCTGCAAAAATTGGTAAATATAAGGGGCGTTGGTTTGATGAGAAATTTATAAAGGACAAAAAGGATGGTGAGCAAAAAACCGAACGTGTATGGGAGCAAAAATATGCCGAGTCTATTTGCATAAAATGTCAGGGTAAATCAGGTGTAGTCAGAGAAGATAGCAAACCTACCACGGAAATCTGCCCACAACTATATGATCTTACTAGCTTGCAGCGTGATGCCAACGGTCGCTTTGGTTTTTCTGCCAAAGTAACACTTGGGCTAGCTCAAGCCCTATATGAAAAACATAAGGTGTTGACATATCCTCGTACTGATTCGCGCGCACTACCAGAGGACTACATTTCAACTGTGAAGGATACCCTGGGATCACTAGAATCCTCCCGTTATGGTAAGTTTGCCAAGCAGATCTTAAAAGATGGATGGATCAAACTGAATAAGCGTATTTTTAACAATTCTAAAATTTCAGACCATTTTGCCATTATTCCAACCTCACTCGTGCCTAAGAATCTAAGTGATGCTGAGGAGAAACTTTATGATCTAGTTACCAAGCGTTTTGTAGCAATTTTCTATCCAGCTGCCGAATTTCTCGTAACTACCCGAATCACTCGAGTTGAAAATGAGTCATTCAAAACTGAAGGCAAAGTAATGATTAATCCTGGATGGCAAACAATCTATGGCAAGGGGGCGCAAGAAGCCGACGGAGCGGAGAATAACTCAACTTTAGTTGCTGTAAAACAGGATGAGATAGTTCTTGCTGACGAAGTAAAAGCCACCGTAAGTCAGACTCGGCCGCCAGCAAGATTTAATGAAGCCACGTTGTTATCGGCTATGGAAAGTGCGGGCAAATTAGTAGAAGATGAGGAGTTGCGCGAAGCTATGAGCGCAAAAGGATTAGGCACACCTGCCACGCGTGCCTCGATCATTGAGGGGCTAGTCTTTGAAAATTACTTGCAGCGTGTAGGACGCGAGTTGCATCCCACTGCTAAGGCTTTTTCTTTGATTATACTATTGCGCGGATTGAAGGTACCTGAACTTACATCACCTGAACTGACTGGCAATTGGGAATTCAAGCTGCGAGAGATTGAGCAGAGTAAACTTGAACGTAAGTCTTTCATGGAAGAGATCGCTGATATGACTCGCCATATGGTGGAGCAGGCGAAAGGGCATCGTGGTGAAACCATAAGCGGAGATTTTTCCACACTTAAATCACCGTGCCCTAAATGTGGTGGTGTAATACAGGAAACTTACAAGAAGTTTCAATGTAAAGAATGTGATTTCGCGTTATGGAAAATTCTAGCGGGAAGACAATTTGAAGTAGCTGAAATGGAAGAACTGGTTACACGACGTGAAGTTGGACCATTGCAAGGTTTCCGTAGCAAAATGGGGCGATTATTCAATGCAAATATAAAGCTCACCGACGAGCATGAAATGAAGTTTGATTTTGGTGAAAGCAACGACGAAAGTACAGAGGACGTAAATTTTACTGGCCATGAATCTCTGGGAAAATGTCTACGATGTGATGGTCAGGTATTTGAGCATGGCATGAGCTACACCTGTGAAAAAGCTGTTGGTGTTACTCGAACTTGTGATTTCAAAACTGGAAAAATAATTCTTAAACGTCCAATCGAAAGAGAGCAAGTTGTAAAATTATTGTGCTTTGGAAGAACAGATTTACTGTCTAGGTTCATTTCCAAGAAAGGAAGGCCATTTTCGGCCTATCTAGTAGCTGGTGAGAATGGAAAAACAAGATTTGAGTTTGAGCCGAGACAAGCAAAAATAGAACCTGAAACTAAGATAGCTAAGCCCAAAACAAAAATACCAATAGCCAAGAAATCGATTGCTCGTTAAATGTATGTAACTTAATTTAATATGTGTCAGAGAAGTTCGGTTGTTCTTAGCTTTAGCTCAGGGTAATAATATCCCCTTCCGTGTTGTTTTTGGAAGCAATGTTGTTTACATTTGCATTCCAAAAATAGCAGGAAACAAATATCTCAATATAGATCCCACGATCCAGATGATCAGTATCAAGCTAGAGAGAATAGCTAATCCTTCCCCAAGAGTTGAAATTAGCGTTGAACCCAGGCTTCCAAACTCCTCTTGTCCAGATTCGTTGCGTCTGCTGATCTTACGCTTCCTAACCCAGATATGAATCCAGATAACAACAGGAATAAGGAGTAAAGAAATTAACAAATGAAATTCAGGGCTATCCATATCTGATCTACCTTTTTAGTAATATATTGTTACTAACATCTTAATTTTCATTTCTAACATTTAGTTTGATACGTGGTTGGTGGAGGAACGGGCTAAAGAAGCGTAGTAAAGCCACATTTCCAACTAATTCAAGCTCAAGTTATCACAGTTTCTACTGCAGGATTTTAATAGCAGACTAGTATTCTTTTTTAATTATGTTTAAGTCTTCGATTGAAAACCCAATAATTTCAG
>SDBT01010713.1_pt1 | contig 14781 bp, 31 predicted proteins | sample 2277101 | NCBI WGS metagenome assembly SDBT01 (sample SAMN10404973, study PRJNA504765) | marine sediment metagenome | isolation source: marine sediment core GS10_PC15, 103 cmbsf | place: Arctic Ocean: Southern Knipovich Ridge | collected 2010
AAGGCGAGAGATAAATGGAAAAGCCAGTATTAAGTATAAGAATTGATGAAGAGTTAGTTAAGAAAGCCAAGAAGTCGGGGATTAATCTTCCCGCTTTTATAGAGGCGGCTTTAGCTAAGGCTATTAAAGAAAAGAAATGCCCATATTGTGGTGCCAAGAAATAGCCCGACTTTAAAGTTTCTCTGCACCATTAATTAAGGCTCTTTATACAGTGTAGGTAGTTCTTTCAGAAGATCTCTAAGTGCAAGAGCATTAGTTAAACTTGTATTTAGATCCTCAATAACTTTTTGAAGATCTTTCTCACTAATATTATTAGTATAGACTTCTTTGCGAATATCTACCGATCTATAATAAGTAGTAGCACAGCATCCACAACCCGTATCCGATATAGAATATTTAAACTTAGCGATATCTCCAGACTCTTCTTCAAACTCTACATGCCAACTCATTCTAAATCTCCAATGAAGAAACAATTATTTTAAATTCAACATTACATTTTTTATTAGTCTCCTGATTTCTTATTTCAAAAAAGTGTCCGAATTCTTGTTTTTGATTAGGAAATAGTGTCGCTGTCATTTGAAAAAATAAACATATTCTAGCAAACTCTCTGAATATAGGCTCTTTAAAGGCAGCATCTAATCCCTCATTACTAATATGTTTCTGAACTAATTCTGTTAATTGCTCGCCTGTTAAATTTTCTCCATGTTTCATTCTAATCTCCAGTTCTCTGCTAGACCAAATTTACTTAGTGGGATTACTCCACAATTTAAGCACATAATAATTTCACCCTCTCTTCCGGGCTCATTCGATTGAAGATTAAAAAACATACCTGCAACCATTTGCTCACCAGAATAAAGATCACGCTCAGTTCTATACATTTTACTATTACAATCATCACAGCTAAAAGTTGAGCCTTTCTTTATATATATAGGTCTGTCTTTTCTATAAGGAATTATACTCAATTTACTAAATCCCAAAGTCCCGTAATAATACTAAGCCAGAAAAAGAAAGCGGACACCATTAGCAGAATACAAAAAGGTATTCCGAATATAATTACTAGTGCCCAGTTAAATATTGAAAAAGCTTCCATCTTAATTCCCCTCATTTTTTTGAATTTTATGTATCCATGAACTCGGAATAATGCCCTCATAGATATACCAATTTTCAGGGTCACCATATCTAGTCATATCATCAAATATTTCAGGGCACATATCCCTACAATTAATAAATTGCATAGCTTTCTCTAAATGTCTATCGGGTATTCTAATCGTTAAACGAAATTCATTTCTTTTATATGGAAGCTTTCCAGATCCTATAGCCCATTTCTGGTCAAAGGAAGGGTTTTTAGTTATCCATTGATAGCCGGAAATAACCTCTTTTCTTTTAAGAGAAACTGGCAAGCTCCCTAAAACTAAACCTCTTTGTTTAATAGATTTTAAAAAGAAATTAGCTGTGAAATGATAAAAGATATTCTTAGACATCTAAGTCTCGTTATCTTTATATTCTACATGACTTATAAATATTCTAGATAACAAAGAAGGCTTTATTTTCTTTATAGTAATACAAATTTTATACCTGGGATCTTCTTTTTTATAAGCAAAGTCATAGTATTTATATTTCTTTAATCCGTACCAAGACATTTGCTGTAGAGCTTTAAAAAAAGTAACTGCATTGTCTTTTAATTTTGAGCTATCCATTTCAGCAGCATCCAGATCCGCCATAGCCTTACCAAGTTCTGAATCCTTTTTTACATTTATTGTTTCGTCAGCCATTTATCCCTCACTTTTTTTAGTTTTAATTTCTTTAATTTTAACAAACTCATAAATACCTTCCTCTTCAACTGTAATAGTAGCTAATACTAAGAAGCAGGAATTACAGCAAACATCACCCCATATAGATTTATCTTTAGGATCTTTTTTCATTGGATCTATTCTCATTGGCTCATGGCTTTGACAAGAGTCACAGAATATTTTAATCATTGCTCTACCTTCGGCACTTCTAAGCCAGCAACATAAATATTTTTATTCATAGTTTGAGCAGCTTGCCCTAGAAACATCCCAAGCATTTCCGTTACAGTTTTACAATCTCCATCCCGAACAGCTTTACCAAATCTTTCTCGAACATTTTTTGGAGTACTCATTTTTTTATTACAGCAAGAAAAGTCGGGACAACATTTATCTTGGTTTTTATTATGAATTGAATTCCCTAGTATCCACTGCTCTAGTTGTTTATCTTTCTCAGTTTTCTTATCCACCATCACCCCCACACCATACAAACTCACAAACCCTAGGGTGATCAATTAGATTATGCCAGCCGTAAAATAATCCCAGTGCTATTAGAAATATTATTATTTCTCTTTTCACTTCTTATCTCCCTCTAGTTGTTTATCTTTCTCCATCACCGCTCTGATTCGAGCTTCATAATCCTCAAGTAATAACATAACAATAGTATCTTTATCGGCCTTTATTAGTTCAGCCCAAGTATTTAAATGAAAGATCGCTGGACTGCATAAGCCACGCTCTATATTAGATATAGATTGACCACTATCAAGACCTATTTTATCCGATACTTGCTTCTGAGTGACTCTTTGGGCTTTTCTATGTTGTTTTAGATATGGGCCTATTTTAGTCATTTCTTTTCCTCTATAAACTTCTCGAAGTCGGTTAGGGCTTCAATGGCAGGAACTTCAAAATCAGATATAGAATACTCACCTCTGATATAATAATAATCCATATCAGTTGGGTTGTCTGAATCATTCCATATAGCCTCTGTTTTCATTTGTTTATAGCTCATACTAGCTAAAGTTTTGTGAAACTTTTCACGCTCTAACATTTTTAACTCATCCCTCTCAGCCTTTAGGGTGTCGTACATTTTTGAAAACGTTTCTGGGTAATGACCACAATCTTTATGGTGGTGAGCTTCGTGATAAGAATAAATCTGACAACCTGCTACGCACTGTATCTCTTCATCGGCTGATTTTTCTATGACGTGGATATAGTCTTTATTTATAGGCTCTGCCCTTGAAACATCCCAATCTAATGGATTTAATTCATGAATCCAAAACTCTCTAGGCTTTTTCATTTCTCACCCTCACAATTATCTGCTTGAGCATGCATAGTGTTTGCTTTAACTCTGTCGTCGAGATATTTTTTATGTTCAGTAAGTTTCAAACAATGAAAACCTTCACGACCACAAGCTAAGTATCGACAGCACTCTGCGCCCTGTCCTAATTTACAAATTTCTATAGCTTTTCCTTTTTTCATTTCTCTGATCCTTTTCAATAGATCTTTTGATTTTCCAAGCTACAAGCCACTTGGGATACCACGAACGAATATTTACCTCGATACCATCTTTCATTTCTTTGCCAGATACCAGCCAAGCCAGTTGTGAAGTCGCCTAACTATTCGATCAGGAATTTCAAGCCCACCTTTTTGTCTAGATGTTTCTACTGTTACCTTTACCTTATCAAATTTAATAATAAACCTAACAAGCAATGGTGGTGTATTTATTAAAGTTAATTGTCTCGGTCCTTTCATTTTTGCTCCTCTTTTTTAAAAATAATTGTATTTAAATTAAACTCTCTCATTACAGAGCCATTTTCCATAAAAACATCACAGTAATGCTTATCCCCGCCCCCTCTAGGTTCATGATATTCGATTTTCATTACTCTATGATGACCTGTTGTATAAGAAGCAAACTCTTCTCCATTCTCATTTGTTGCAAACCAGTTAACAATTAATTCCGCAACTTCCATTTCTTAACCTTCCTTACTATTTTCATGCTTTAAATCATACATCACTCACCACCCTATAATGACCTTTACTATTTTTAATTACTAATCTTAAATCAATTAATTTTGTTAGCGATCTAAGAGCCCAAGAGGATGCGGCGTTTTTCTTCTGCTTCCCTACAGTTATCCCTATTTGAGTAGGGGAAAGATACGTCCCTGTATCTCTCATATGATCTATAATCTCTTGCTCTTTTTGTTTTATAGTAATCTGATTCTTAAAGTCTGGGTCCTCATAGACACCCATTATATTTATTCTACCTAGAGCCCTATTTGCGCTTAAAGAACCGAAATTTTTTCTGGCAATAATACCATGGTCTATTGGCTCTAAATTAGAATTATAACTTAATATCGAGTGAGTAATTATATCAGCATAAAATAAACACTCTTCTAAAGATTTATCATCACTAGAGGCGAGCGCCCCACTGTTGCTAATATTATTAGCTGTCGCTCTAAGATATTTTAGATAGGTAAATATAAGTCTTTTATGTTTTCCGTCGGGCTTTACAATATTTCTAACCATTTCTTTAATAATAAAATCTGAAGTTCCTGGCTTTAATGCTCTAGCAACAGTAGCGCATTCAGTGTAAGTTGCATTCTCTTTTGTCTTAGAATCTAATTTATCATAGACCACTCTCTTTACAGCCACCCAGCCCGATAAGGTACGTGGAGTTAAACCTATAGATTTAGCAAATTGTGTTAAGGTATATTTCTCTCTATATCTAGAGCCGCCCCAAGTAATATCACAAACTTCAAGGGTTTTTTCGGCTACAAACATTCGATCCAATTTCCTCTGATTAATAATAGCTTTACAGTCACTGACGTTCTTATTCCATATTTTCTTGAAGTTTTCTTTTTTTGAATACTTCCTTAAAGCATCCCTTAACTTCTTTTTTCTAAATAAGCTTAAATCTCTTTTATTATGGGCCACATTCAATCCCTAGATCTACGTTTGACATTTCATGTTGATCGACTTTAATAGCCTCGAAAGTTCGATCATAAATATCTTGTTTATGTTTTTTAACTACGGGATCTTTTTCGCTTTTTATTTCTAATGAAAGTAAGGCCAATAGACTAGTACAGTGAGAAAATAATCTCGCTCTGCTTTTTCTAACTTTTTTTAATTCTTCATACATTGTCATAATAATCTTCTCTCAATTTTAAAAACCCAAGGCGTAAACATCTCTGAGCAACATAGTCGGCCATCATAACCTACAACTACCTACGCCTTGGGGGCACTAATCCGATGAATCAATATGCATATAACAAATCTCTAACTTATGATCTTTATTAAAAAAGAAAGCGACAACACCAGGGCAGATGCCAGCGGGAAGCGTATCACTTATTTTATTTTTAAATTCTGACATAACTCTACTTATATCCATGCCCTCAAATGTTTTCTGATCAAACTGACTACAAATTAAATAAGGCCCAGAGGGCATATTAATTAACTCACTTAGAGAAGTTCTATCATGACAACTCGATTCGCTTTTCCACTTAGACATTTCCAAGCTCCTTTAATTTTATATAAATACAAATTCTTGCTCTAGTTATATTTAGCCTATGACCAAAAGATTGCTGAAAAGGATATTTATATTTAGCCGCTAACTTTAAGGGGCCGACACCATTCTGGAACTCAATATAGGCATCGAAAGAAATCAAATTCTTTAACTGCTTGTTCCTTCTTCCTTTATATCTAGTTTTCATAAAATCTTTTCGATAATATTCTTTAGCTTCCAAAATTATTTCTTTACTAAAACTAGTCACGAGGGGTTAGTCTCCTGATCTCTATTAGCCTTAGCTTCAATTAGTAATATAGAGAGTTCATTCTTATTTTTATTTTTAAGAAGATTCGTTAGTTCAAACCACTGACCACGATTAATCATCTTAGGATTCTCGATATTCCAGAGCATTCCAACGGCATTATTTAACTCTATCTGAGTAAAGCCCTTACTCTTACTTATAGTACAGAGATCCTTCCAGAGCTGAGCATTAATTTGTAAATGTGGATTAGCTATTGTTTTCTCTTCATTACTTACTATTCGATTCCTAGTCAGCCCTTTGTCTGGAAGCGGACCAAAATCTGGGATCTTCTCGTTAGGGTTTAGAACGTCCACAATCTCGTCCTTATCGGTATCTTCCATATCCTTAGTCGGAATAACGAAAGTCTTTAATAGAAACTGCTTATGGGCATTAGCAAGAGCTTTAGCACTAGCCTTATCGCCCCAATCGTTAGATTCACCATTAACAATAGAGCTAACAGTAGAACCATCAGAGTGGAACAAATGGAATTTATAAGTAGCAACAACGTGATAGCCGATATTTCCTTTAGAACTTTTAATCTCTTTTCGTTTTTCTTCTTTAAATTCTGGGATACAGCATAATTCAGCCTTAGCCATCTCTTTCTGTAGACCATTATAAATATCTTCAATCTTTTGGTACTTCCAACCTTGCTGCTGTCCGAGCTTCTCAACAGCTTTCATATCTTTCATTACTTTAGAGATAGCAGAAAAAACCATAGGGGCTTTATTAATATATAGTTTATCTTTCTCTATTTCTTCAAGGTTTTTATCACTCATTTTTTACCTCCGCTTTTTTGAACATATTTTCTCACAGACCAAACATTAACAAGCTCAGCGCCAGGAATTATAGTGCCCTTAGTAAGATCTTCTTTTAATAGATCTATATTAATTACAGCTTCTATTTTTTCTTTCATATATATAGCCGGAATCTCAGCATCGTTCTCAATATTAACTTTAGGTTTTAATGAAGAAAGTTTAAAATAAAAATCATTCCCATCAGCCCGATCTTTTTTAAGAGCCAACATTGAACTTTTCATATTCTCTTTTAGCCACGACTGGGAATTTTTAAGGTTCTTTATAATCCCCTCAATTTCTTTTTTCCTTTTATCAAGGGAGCTAACTTCTAAAGCCAATCTGTCGATTCGATAAGCATAGTCATCGATCTTCTGAGGCAGATTCTCCTCACCCAAAGCCATACTGGCTTCCATTTCTTCTGTAATTTCACCGTTATTTTCTATTAATTGAGCGATAAAAGAAAGTTCATCGCCTACTATTTGCTGCAGCGTTTTACCCATAAATACCTCACTTCAAGAGCAACTTAGATCAAAATGCTCGAAAAAGTAAACAATATTATAAACATTACACTACTAGTTATCTTTATAAGGAAGAGCGTGATTCCTAACAATCGGGTTTTTAGACCAAAACCCTTCTGATTTCTTAATTAAAGCTCTCCACTTCTCTGCTATAGCCCAAAACTCGTCACCATTCTTAGGCTCTTTAGAAGCTACAATCCCTTTAAACTTGAAATTAGATTCTTTTATAGCCTGGAGAATATGAGGATTAGATTTCTTATTTACATCTCCAGTCTCACACCAGCAATAAGCGACGACAATCTCGCCTACAAGCTCTAAATATCCAAGATCATAACAACTATGGCACTTATATTCTGACTCGTATGTGAACATATAGACCTCTCTGCTTAATTATTACTCAACTAATCTAATTTGTAAATACTGCTTATAAACTATACATTCCTAGGTTAAGTAAAGATCGACTAAATACCCCTACTACTCTTTTTCGAGGCTGCCAGAAGATTAAATGATTTAACTCACTCTGTTTAAGCTGCTTCACTCAAAACTACTAAATAGAATAGTTCTCAGTACTTCAGCTTAATAAAATATAGGGCTCACCAAGTCGTTATGTACCTATATGCCAGCTTTTATTAAATCTATAGCTAATTCCCTACAGTCCATTCCCCCTAGTAACTAAACGCCTCAATTAAGATCATTGGCGCTCTTTTCGATTCTCCAATCTAAAAGATTAAAGTCACCCTCAAATGGTTTCAGAAATTAAGTTTCTTTTTAAAGATAGTCGCCCTTTTATTACACGCTTCTGGCTACGCCGCTCGTGGTTGTAAGAACATTTTCTAGACAAGAGAAAGATATTTAGATATACCTTTACTGCCTAGTGGATGATCTCACTTCAAGAAAATTCTAACTAGTTTAAAAGAGTCTTGTAAAAGGCTCTTTTTTTTTAAACTCAGTGTTAATTATGAAAAATAAAGAAATAAGAGATTCATTTAAAAAAAAGAATTGCTTAGTTTGTGATCGGTTTGGCTGCGATCCCTGCCATATTAAAACCTACGCTACAACAAGAAATGATGACCCTGAGAATCTGCTACCTTTTTGTCGCTTTCATCATATAGAACAAGGGCAAATTAGCTGGAAAAAATTTTGCGACAAATATCCAAATGTCTATTTAGTACTCAAAAAAAGAGGCTTCGATTTTAACTCATGGGATAAGCTGATTAAAATTTAAGCTTAAGGCGCCACTAAGAAAGCTGATTCTAAGTTTAATTTATATTGAAGATAGAATTTAGTAGTTCCAGCGCCTTCATTATAATAATCAAGAACTGTAGAGCCCGCAGCCGCTGGCATATCTCTCCAGTCAATAGTGGCGATAACCTGCCAGGCTTCTGTTCTCATTCTATGTTCAAAACCAATAATACCAAGAGCGGCGTCAAAAAATCTATCAAAAGCTGCTGCTGATGGTGTAGTTGTTGGGGGAACATAATCTGATCTTGTGCCCCCAGCTTTCCCAAGCGAAGCAGAAGAAGAAACAGATGTCACTGATGGTGTAACTTTAGAAGCGTTTATGTGTTTAAAACTAACGCCGGAATCATAACTAATTATTGGAACTAATCTGGCACCAGAGCCAGAGCCTGGAGAGACATCAGTTCCTAAATCTTCAGCCCAGAAAATAAAATCAACAAAAGGAATTTGTGCAAAGCTTCCTATAGTATGAAGTCCGTTCCCAGGGTTTGTGAATTGTAAAGTCATCGTATGAGCCCTAATAGTACTAAGAGCTATAGTTAAATCATTTAAATCACCGGCCGCGGAAGTATCACCATCAGCAAGACCGAAAGCATCTAAAAGAATATTAATATTAGAGCCAATTCTTCTCCATAAGGTTTCAGTTTGCGGAGCATTTGAAGAAACTTCGATATCATTTATCCTATCTGCAACCGTTGGTAAATCTGCCACTTAAAACTCCCTTTTAAATCATTGTATATGGATTCCCGCCATCGGGAAAATTAGCCGCATCAGTCATAAAACCATATATTAACTTTTGTTTATCTGTCACGTCAGTATCAGTATAACCGGTATATTCAACAATAAGACCAGCGGCCAAGGTTATAGAAGCAGGATCTTGAAGCGTGAATTGATTACCTTCGATCTTTGTAACTACTAAATCCTCATCGATAGAATAATCCTCGTTATGAATTCTTACAGAGATAGAACTTGCAAGACCAATAGAAGCTTCCCATTTTCTAAACTCATCAAAGCCAAATTTACTAGGGTAAACAGGATCAGGACCTATAATAAATACAGAGGAAGAAAGTACACTTGCTATAGGAGAACAAGGAGAGATTAAAGCAAATCTAGAATCAAGACCTAGACCTGTATCTAGGGCAATTATATCTACATTTCCAGTTTTATAATTTGTAGCTTTATTTTGCACCTCAAAGAATCGGCCTTTAAAACGTCTATTGCCCTGAGTAATATCCGTTACCTTTAATCCAGATAAATCGGCAACAACAATGTCTCCGATCTCTATAGAGGCCGCAGTCCCCATATGGGTTTTAGGATTAATTTTCTGTGCACCAAATTTATAGCGATCTAAAATCCTCTGAGCCGCTGTAGCAATAATATTCACAGCATTAAGATCTGATCTCAAACCCTGAGCTTCTGCTGTATATGTTTTAGTTGTTCCTGGAATCCTATTTTTAGAGGTCTGAGAAATAGTTATGTCGCCTCGAGTGAACTTTTCTTCAGATGAAAGTGGGGTATCATCGAACTTAAAAACAACCTCATTAAAGAAAGCACTATTTGTACTTCTAAGAATCCTAAAACTTTTAGGCTCTCTTATCGTTGTAGCATCAAGGGTTTTAATATCCTGCCCTGGTATGGGTCCGATAGTATAGCCAACCGAAGATCTAGCCTTTCTAGATAGAGAGTAACAGGCTATAGGCTTATAAAGCTGCTCATCGAGATATTCTTTTCCTTCAATCTCATCCTGCTTAATATATAAGCGCATTTGTGTTGCTGAATGAAAGAAGTCTCTAATTCTTAGATGTTCGTTTATATCAACCTCATCGGGCTTCATTCTCATACCATCAGGAAGAGTATTATATTGTGTGAAAAATTTAATCACAGCAGAGCTATCTAATTCCAAGACCATGCTAACGCCTGAGAATACGATGTAATAGCCTCCCTCGAATTGAGTCACTGAACTAACGATTGCCGTTGTAATGTTATTAGCGCCGTTTGTAGCGCCTGTGATCGTGGCTGTATCCCCTGGCTGGATATTAAAGGCTTGAGGAATATTTATACCGTCGAAAAAAACAGCATTAGCAATATCTGTAGTTCCAGATCCAACTCTAACGAAAGAAGTTACGGGAACATCTTCATATACGGGATCTGAGCCATGACCACTCATCATTAATTGAAGAGCTAAGTCTAGGGGATTTCCTTCTAAACAAAATAGAGCCCTTACTTGAGCATTATCAGCATGACCAACAGCTATAGAGCCAAGAGAACCTCTAATGAGTCCTGTAAAATTTGTAGCATCGAAGCCAGTATATTGAATTAACTCGTTATCAATTCTGATATAAGTCGTCAGAGCGCCCAGAGGTAAAATATAATTAGCCGTCGAATCAACAGGAACTGTAACTTGTGAGGCGTTTATATTCGCCGTTAGTCCTGTTTCTACACTTTTAAAGAGTTCAACTTTCTTTTTATTATCAGGATGATTTAGTTTAAATTTTATAATCCCCGCACCACTATCAACGGTTACAACAAAGCCTTTAAAAATTAAAATACTATCCTCGAAAAAAGAACCTGTTCCATAAACGACAAAAACATTTGCTTTTCTTCCTAGAACATCTTCAAGATCAAAGCCAGGAGAAATAAGTTGAGAGATCTCCTCATTTTTATCGACTAGACCAATGGTCATTGTAGATATAGAGGAGCCCTTAGCTTCATCATAATTCATTTGTTGATTAGTTTTAAAAGTTGTTGATTCGGAATCAATATAAACCTTGTTATCCTCTATAGGTCTAAGACCACCGATGAACCAAGTTCCATCAATAAATAAGCCAGGGTCATTAATCCGAATAATTTCTTGCACAGGAACAGTACTAAATAATGTAGAAAGACCATCGAACTGAATAATTAAATTCGGTTTTAGGTTCTTCTCCTGTAATGCTCTTAATGTCCTCGCTGTTAATTGAATTGCCATTTATTGAGTTGATTCCTTTAAGTTAGTTTTTCCATTAGAACAGTTTATAGATTTTAAAACTTTTTTAGGCAAAGGTTGCTCTTTTGGCCAACGTACGGAGCAGATATCTTCTACAGGATAAATTGAAACCTTTGCCATATTACCTTGATTCCCGCCATAACCAGAGAACATTGCTGCTGATTTATTTAGATCTTTAGCAGAGCATGATCCATTGGCAAGAGTTACATGATTCCCGCTTGCGCTTTTACATTTCGATTTATGATTAATGCGAATAATTGCACCCTGTGGGAAGCCATTAACTTTCCATTCTATTTTCTGACCATACTTATCCCAATTCTTTGCTGTAGCTCCATCCTTCTGCCACTGATAACCGACGCCAGAAAGCCCGACGGCTATAAAAAGACCACACCAAGCGGCCCAGTTTTTAGAGATAGTTCCAAGATTAAGACCTACTAAGTTCCATTTAGCAGACATTTTCTTATTAAATTTAGAATTAGTTTCTTTCTTACCTTCAAGTTTTTTTAATCTCCAAAACCATGGGGTTTTAGAACCAGCAAAGGGCTTGCCATGTTTATATTTAATATTTAAAAAAGATAATGTCTTAGGACCTAGACTCCCAGAGCCATAAAGACCCTTCGATATTTGAAAAACGCTTAAAGCTCTTTTTGTTTTAGGTCCATAATCACCATCTATAACAAGATTAGCCCCTTCATCATTAAGAGCTTTTTGAAGAATTTTAACATCCGTACTTTTATCACCAAAACAAGGGACATAATTAACTATATACTTTTCAATCTCAGACTTTGAGCTCAATAATTTTCTATACCATGGTTTTTTCATTTAATATTCCTTACTCTTTAACGTATTTAATTAGAGAATCTAATCTCATAATTGCCTCATCAACAGACTTCACAGCTACATTACACTTTTTTCCGTCACGAATTAACATACGGCAAGCTTTAAGCCAGTCTTTTTTTATTTTAGTCCAGTCACTTGCTCTAAGCATTATCATTGTAGGCCGAAGTTTGGCCCAGTCGGTAGCATTAATTAAAGAGTTCTTATGTGTGACTGTATTCGTACAAGCGCCCTCTGCCCCATCGACAAATGGGATCTCAATACATGGATTGATTTGAGTTATTCCTCCGCTATGTGAGCAGCTACTTAGGATTCCCAACATTGCCAATTTTAGAAATAACATCAAGATATTCTTTGCGAATCTTTTCTTTTTCTTCCTCATCATATACCTTAGCTATTGTTTTATTATAAAGCTTAGTTGCTTCTTTCTCAAATTCTACAAGTTTTGATCCCTCTTTAAGAGCATCAAGACCAATATCTATTATATAAATGCCTGATTCCATTAGCATTCCAATGGTGCCTTTAAGGAAAAAGCCTATAAATTTAGCAGCAACCCCAGAGATCCCATACCTAACCATTAGTAGAGTTACACCCATCTCAACTATAAATAAATCTTTATGCTTATTAGAAAGAAATCGCGCTACGAATAGCGCGACTTTTCTTCCTGGGGTTGGTATTTTCACTAAGTTTCCAGTTGGTTAGCGAAAAGTTTTGCTAACTCTTCTCTAATCTCAGCTTTTAATTTATCCGCAATCTCTTTTTGATCGCCTGGAATCCATTTATCCAACTGATCAATAGCTTTATCGGCTACCAGAGCTATGGGCTCTAAGATCTTTGACGTTGGATAACTGATCTTTATAGATAACTCCTGATCATTAACATAAAGTCCAGCTTTTGCACCATCGCCACCAATTTCTGTTTCTACAATTGTTTTCATTTCCTTCTCCTCTTTGTTAGTTAATCTTAATCATCTTTTAATTCAAAATTCAATAATAGTCAGGGGGAATAATTCAGAAGTTTTTAACAAAGAAAGCTGGCGACTAAAAAGTTAAACCTGGGTATCCCCCCCGACCATTTCCTATTTACCTTTTAATATATGTTTATGAAGATCTTTAACCAGCTCTTTAGTTTCTCTAATCTCCTTATTCTGATATTTTAGTTCAGTAGTAATGGGGCGAATGGTTAGCTCAACATATTCTCTCATATAAGAGCCTTGATCTTTTTGGCTATCTTCAATTTTGTTAGAAATATTGCCATATAAAGAGAAAATTAAAGTTATAAGTCCTGTTCCACCCGCTGCGGTTGCTCCGAGTTTAGCTCCATTTCCCTTAGTAAAAATACTTCCTAGAATTGCCCACACAAGATCCCCCCTTAATCATTCCAGTTTGCTGTTTCTATTTCAATCTGACAAAAATATCTATCACTATTTGCAGATATTGCGAAAGGCGCAGCCGTCGACAACGTGCCACCATTGCCAGATTCCGTATGAGCCATAAAAAAATCTGTACCAGTTAATCTAATAGAACCTACCCACCAGAATCTAGGCCCACCAGCGTCTACAAAAAAACAAGACCCTGCAGACATTTCAGAACTGCCGTTAAGGGGTATTTCTGAAGGCTCATCGAAAGTAATATTTCCAGATGGTGTCGGTGTTGAAGTGTTAGTATTTAATTTCATAAATAAAAGTACATTTGAACCCTTTCTTTTCCACTCACCAATGTAAGCCACATTTGCAGTTAGAGATCCCGTCAATGTATATGAAGTCCATGGGGTATCAGTTTTTCTATTTACTGTTACCCAACCAGAGCCATCATTTAATATCTTTAAAGTTTCATCTTCAGTATGTAAAATCGTTGTTAAAGATCCGTCAATAGTTTCGGAGCCATCACCATCAAGAGTAATTAAATTACCTAAATCAGAATCAGTTCTTCTAAATATTAAAGTTTGATTCGCTGTGGATGCAATAGTTGGCAATGTTAAAGTTATATTTCCAGATACTGAAAGATAACAATCACTAGATAAAATACTTCCTGTTGAACTAACTGTTCTATCTGCGCAAGTTGATACAATATTTGTAATGGTATTATTATCACCATCAATAGTTTTATTTGTTAATGTGTCTGTAGATGCGCGACCAACAAGGGTATCTGTCGCCGCCGGTAAACTATATATTTTAGTTTTATCAGCACTATTTATCTGATCAGCATCTATTGATCGAGTACCTGTAGCAAAACTATCAAAAGAAAATAAGAATATTAATGCTAATAAAAACTTCATACGACCATCCTATTATCTACGACTGGTTTCAGTCCAATTTGTTCCATCCCAAAATAAATTAATAATACTATCAGCAGATAGAACCGCCGTACCATTAAGGCTTAAGCCTGTCCCGTCGTCTAAAGTTAGAGTATTGGTGTCATTTCTTCCAACTAACATCATAGTCTCTCCAACATTTGTTCCAGCAGAAATCTGAGGGTCTACTGTTATATTTATTGGCCCAGAATCACCTTCAACAAATTGAATTTGAACAAATCCACTTCCAGCAGTAATTCCGCCAGCTGCTGTAATTGCCGTAGGTGCCGCACGAGTTCCGCCTATATCCGGAGAAGCCATTGGGGCAGCAGCCCAATAACCTTCCCCACCGACACCAGTTGCCGTCCAAACTTCTCCGACGACAGATGCAACTCCAGTTTTAAAAAGTATAAATTCACCCTGAGCACCACCAGCACTTGTGCCGATGGTCCAAGCCATTCCACCCGAGTCGCCCGCGCCCGCTCCTGCTGCATCACCCGTCGTACCAGAATAACATCCAATAGC
>SDBT01010714.1_pt1 | contig 14781 bp, 12 predicted proteins | sample 2277101 | NCBI WGS metagenome assembly SDBT01 (sample SAMN10404973, study PRJNA504765) | marine sediment metagenome | isolation source: marine sediment core GS10_PC15, 103 cmbsf | place: Arctic Ocean: Southern Knipovich Ridge | collected 2010
CGAGCAGTTCTTTGGCGGTGACAACCTTTTTGCCACCCATCCAGCCTGAAAACCGGATATATTCCTTATCTTCCATTTTATTACCAGTCAACACTATTTTCTCAGCGTTGATCACCACCACGTAATCACCAGAATCAGTGTGGGGAGTATAGTATGGTTTGTCTTTGCCTCGGAGCACCGTTGCAATCTGCGTAGCCAAGCGCCCAAGGATCTTCCCTTCTGCGTCAAAAACACGCCACTGAGGAGCTCTATCTTCTTTCTTGAGGACAAAATGTTTGTTCATGCTCATAATCGATACCTTATAACGGTAAAATTTTACGTGAGAATCTACTAATTACGGGTTTTAAGTGGTATGCTCAGGATAATTTAAAACAAGGAAATCGTCAAATAAGGATCGTTTCTATGCTCAATAGTTGGCTAACCGTACTTCCCCCTGTCCTCGTTATCTTTGGAGCAATTATCACTCGGCAGATTCACCTTTCCCTGTTTATCGGCATTGTCGTTGCAGCATTTGTTGCTGCCAGTGGGCATATTGGAGCCACCTGGGACATCGGCAGCTCTGCCCTATTTCATACCGCAATCAATATCGACAACCTGTATCTCTACGGCTTTTTGATCTTTATTGGCATCCTCGTATCGCTCTTTGCTGCCAATAACAGCGCAGAATCGTTTGCACAGGCAGTGGCTGCCAGGATACGTTCAGCGCGCCAAGCACAATACTCTTCCATGTTTGTTTCTGCCCTCCTTTTCATTGACGATTATCTGAGTATTTTAACCTCTGGCTACGTGATGAGCCCCATCATGGACCACTTTCATGTATCACGCAATAAACTCGCCTTTTTGGTGCATTCTCTTGGTGGGCCCATCGTGATTCTTGCTCCCGTCTCAAGCTGGGTGGCAACAATCATCGCCTACATCGATCATGCAGGGGTTGATACCACCGGCACTTCAGGCACCGTACGCATTTTAGCGGATCCATTTTTCGTGTATTTAAAATCAATACCGTTCATTTTCTACTCCTTTCTGATGATCGCATCAGTCTGGATCATTGTACGCTACGAGCTCTCTTATGGCCCAATGCGCACCCATGAAGAGAAAACGTCGGCCCCCATTCAGCCTTCATCAAATGAACACAAAAGCATGCGCGATCTACTTATCCCGCTCGGCGTTTTGGTCGGCAGTATTATCATCGGATTGCCGCTCGCTGGCGGCTATTACTTGTTTGGTGGCCAGTATGGATTGATTGAGTCACTCAAGTATAATGAGCATCCCTTTCTCGTTATGCTCATTTCGGCACTATTAGCCGTCACCGTTTCTATGATCCGTTCACTTTTAAAAGGGCAGATCAGAAGCGCACAAATTCCTAACATACTGTGGACCGGCGTTAATCTTATGTATGGCGCAATTGGCATGGTGTTTCTTGCATCCACCCTCTCAGATTTGCTTGCAAACCAAGTGGGCACCGGGCAATATTTAGCCTCCGTGCTGATTGGCTCCGTACCGCTTTTTTTACTTCCCTTGATGTTTTTCATCGTTTCGTTGGTCTCGACAATTGCCACTGGATCGGCATGGGGGAATTTTGCGCTCATGATTCCAATTGCCATTCCAATGCTCACGGCACTTTCCGGGTTACCGCTTCCGATTGATCCCCGCTCATTGCCACTACTCTTTCCCGTGCTCGGCGCTATTTTTTCCGGGTCAGTATGCGGCGATCATATTTCGCCCTTATCTGAAACCACGATCATGGCAGCAACCAGCACCGGCACCAAACCGATCGAACATGCGTACACGCAGTTTCCGTACACTGTTCCGGCCATTGCCGGCAGCGTGGTTGCCTTTATTGCAGCAGGCATTGTAGCAAGCAGCTCAACACTGATCAGCATCGCCCTCTCGCTTGGGATTGGATTTTTAGTGTGTATTGGATTGCTCTACTTCCTTGCAAAGCGAGCATAGAAGATAAATTTTCACTAGCAGACAAGCTCCTTCTTGGCGATCGCCTCATTGCAGCGACGGGCAAGGAATAGGGCCACGAAAAACCAGACCGCAGCCAAGCCAAGGGAAAAGCAGACCGTAATCGTCAGGTAGGTAGCAAAGCCAAGTGCCCCCTTGCTCAAATTAGCAAGAGAAGCAGAAGCTTTGGCGCCACGAGAGCCAAACGTTTCAATCCAGGCCTGCGATTTATATTTCACCTCTTTTGACGTTGGGATATAGAGCTGTTTGATCGCTGGGCCATTTACCGCATAGCTCACCGCTTTTGCGCCAACCATTAAATAAAAGAGCATATTTAGCTCAGGAAATAATTTGAATGAGATAATGGCAACACTAACGGCAACCGGCACGAATGCAAGCGCTACACCAAGCCCAAGCTTGCGCTGGATATTATTAATACCAAACAGCAGGCAGAAAAACGCCACTGCATTAACGGCAGCACCATAATCACTCAAATACTCTGCTGCAGCCGCAGCGTCAATAAATTCCGAGAACACCATCGATTTAAAATTGAACTCAATCACCGTCACAATCAGCTCGAAAAATGCAATCAATGAAAAAATACCAAGCAAATATTTGTGCGTTAAGAGCAGTTTCAATCCCTCAAACAGCCCGGGGCGTTTTTCCTTCTCTTCAACTCTCGTTCCCCTATATCCCTTCATCAACTCTGGCGGAGTAGTTTTTACAAACCGTCGAAAGAGCAATAACGTGATCAACACCATCACGCCACACAAAGCAATCACCGGCGCACTCGTGCTATTTAAAAGGCGCGGCACTCTTTTGGTCAGTAACGGAAATATGATTCCCCCAAATTGCCCAATCATCACAATGAGCGCAAATCCACGGCGTGCTGATTTTGATGTAGAAATATCAATCGTAAACGCCCAGAAAAGTGCAATAACCAATGAACCAAAACTCTCCACAAACACATACCAAAGCCAACCTGATAAGCGCCAGGTATCAGCAACGGTGTTTGAAAGCCCCCATGTTGGGTGCATAAAAAAGATTGCCCAGAGCATCATGCATACCGCGTAAAAGCTCGTCAACACGTAAAACGCCTGATCCTTTCTGAATCGTTCAACCATTTTTCCATAAATCATTACAACGGGAAACAACAGGAAGAGCGACACAATCTTTGCAAGCGCAAGATAGACTGCACGTCCATCCGTTTTGCCATACCCCACAATTAAACTACCAAAAAAGGCATCTTTCATAGGGCGAAGCGTCCAGTAGGTACCAATAATAAAAGAAAAGATAACGCCTAAGAAAATATATTTGCGAAGTTCCTCCGCACTAAAATTACCGAACCAGATTCTCAGAAACCTGCTCACCATTACCAGTTCCTTGTGTAATACCGTACATATTCCCTGCCTACATACCTACTGCTTACTACGCATCAAGCTTACGCCGTCGCCAAGGCTATGGCGCACAGGCATCATCGTCTTGTAGCTGATTCTGTAATGCTTCTTGTACCATCTCCTCAATTATTCCTGGTTCTTTTGGTAACTGCTCACTCAAACAGATCGCTCCCTTTTCCACCACCAAGTAATTATCTTCTATGCGAATACCAATCCCTTCTTCCGGAATATAGATCCCTGGTTCAATCGTAAAAACGTCATGCTCCTTCAACGGCTCTTTCACGTTCCCCACATCGTGCACATCCAGCCCAAGAAAATGCCCGATGCCGTGCACAAAGTATTGATCAAGCCCATGCCTTTTCAAAAACGCTTTGGCCAAATGATGCAATGATTGATCGGGATAATCCGCATTATTCAGATACATCCCCGGTTTGGCGAGATCAGCAATGTGGGTCTGCGTATCAAGCACCAATTGATACAGCTCTCGCTGCCGCTTGGTAAATGTTCCTGATACTGGATAGGTTCTGGTTAGATCAGCACAGTATCCCTCATGGGTGGCCCCAATATCAATCACCACGAGGTCACCACTGGCTAATGGCACTTCGTTCGCCATGTAATGCAATATCGTTGCGTTTTTGCCGGTAGCCACAATGCTCGGGAATGCTGGACGGGATCCTGATGCGGTCATGATATATTCGAGGCTTGCCTGTACTTCGCATTCAAGCACACCCGGCTCAATCGCTTGAGCGGCTGCCTCATGCGCCAGTTCGGTGATCTCAATCGCACGAGTGATCATCTCAACCTCATACTGATCTTTTTGTCTACGTGCATCAGCAACAAGTGCTGAAATATTCATAATCTGATTATCAAGACCATCCACCAACGAAATAAGCCTGTTGAGCACCAATCGTTGTTCCACATATTCATGTTCATTATCAGGATACAGCGTGAATAACACTCCCTTATCCGTCACCAGTCTTCGCTCCCCAAAGGGAGCTTCGCCCGGCACGGCTAATTTTTTCAGTCGGGCAAGCACATGGCCATAACTGGCCTGCTTAAAAAAGGGAAATAGCTGGTAGCTAGCGCATTGATCACCAAGAACCATCACCTCATCCACTCCCAACGTTTTTGCATTTTCTTGCGTAAGCGCCACGGGAGAGTGCATCCATTGCTCTCGGGTGGTTCCGCAGTTGGGAATGTAGAGCGTTGATTTCCCCGTTAAATCAATCATCAACACTGCCCCCGGCTCCGTGACACCGGTATAGTAATAAAAAGAACTTTCCTGCCAAAACTTCAGCCGATCATTTTCAAAACCAGCAGTAAACATTATCACGCCATTGTTCAGCTCAGCGTGCTCCTCCTTGATATATTCAAGTAGCTCTTTCCTGCGTGTTGCATACAATGAAAAATCCTGTTTTCCCTCTCGACTACGTATCATACCGTTCCTCTATATTCTCATGTGTATTAAAACGGGCGTCGCTCTGATAATGCTTTAAATACGGTGACTCGATCCATCATGCCCAACGATGAACCAACCGGCAAACCACGAGCTAAACAGGTAATGGCTACTGGCATCTCTTTCAATTTGCTCGCAATATAGGCGGAAGTTGCTTCACCCTCCGGCGTTTGACTCAACGCCAAAATAATCTCTTTGATCTGCTGCCGCTCTACACGGGCAACCAACGGCTCAATGCTCAAATCTTCCGGACCCACACCGTTGAGCGGATAAATAACCCCACCCAATACGTGATACACACCACCATACCCTTTGGTCTGCTCGATGGCTAAAAGCTCCTGCCACGTTTCAACCACGCAAACGATCGATTGATCTCGTTTTTTAGAACTACAAAAGAAACAACTGCGCTCCTTTTCCCGCCAAGTAAAACAATCATCGCACTTGAGTACATTATTTTTTGCCTGCAGTAAAATCGCACAGAACTGCTCTACTTTTTTGACATCCTGTTCCAAAAAATATTCTGCTACACGGTATAGGTTTCTGGAAGCAAGATACGGCACCTGCTGTAAACCTTTTAAAAGCTGCGCGATCGTTGGCAACTCTCGTAACATTCGTTATCCAACCAATCTAAAAAGTTTAAATAAGCGCGTTTGAACAACATTAAGTGCACCACTCAGCGCAAGATACAACACTAATCCAGCGGAAAAACTCGCACTCACCGCACCAAACCCAATACCCATCGCAATCATTGGAAGTCGTTGTTGTGTACTACCGGCCGTTGCAGTTGAGCCCAACATACCAATCACCACGATGACCGGAAGAATGTAGTAGGGGTCTGGTGCCGATAAATCTTTCATCCATAAGAACGACGCACCATACATTTCAATAGAACTTGAAAGCACGCGGCTCAACCCGAAGAAAATGGGAACCTGTGCAAACATTGGCAAACAGCTACCAAGCCCAAGCCCATGCTTTTTCATATGTTCCATTTCAGCTTGCGTACGAGCCTGCGAATCATGCTTATACTTCTGCTTAATGTATTGTAATTTTTTCTGTGTTTCTGTTCTCTCCTTCATGCCTCGCTCCCCACGCAATGAAAAGGGAATCAACACCAGCTTGATCAAGAGAGTAAGAATCACAATCGCCCAGCCATAGTTGTGCAGATAATCAAATAACCAGTTGAGAATCAGCAGCAACAAACGAGAAATTGGTGCCCAGAACCCTGAATAATCTAATGCTTTCTCAAGCCGTTGATCCACGGCAGACATTGCTTTGCCTTCTTTTGGCCCGAGATAGAATGAAAGGGTCCACTCCATTTCAGAATTCGTGGCCGGCCCTTCTACAATTGCAAGCAACTGTTTTTGGCCAACAAGCTTGTAGTACGCCCGTTGCGCAAATCCATCTACATCTCTCACGAGACTGTGCATAAAATATTTGTTCTCTACTCCAAAGAGGGAAGGGTTCAGCCAGAACGTGTCTGGTTTGATACTATCGCGATACAGTTTTTTGAACGTATCCGCTCCGTAGATCAAATCCCCTGCCGTTTGGTTTTGCTCTTTTAACGCCGGCATAATGGGCGCTGGATAAAACAAGCGCGCTTGCACCACATTATCACCCTTTGGATCGATGGAAAGCTTTAGATCCATCTGATGAATATGCTTATAAATCACAAATGTTTTTTTAATGCGTGCTTGATCTGATGATCCCTCAAACTCAAGTTCAATCGTGTCGTCCGTTTCGCGCCGATCAGAAAGACGATAGACGTATGGCGCTTGTTCGTTCAATCCCACAACAAAGGCACGATCTTCTTTCTCATCTTGATCGGGAGGGAAAATGGTACTGATAAATTGCGTTTTATGATCCATCTGCCGCTCAAATTCAAGACGGGTTAACGCGGCACCATTCGTTGAAAATTCAAGGTTTCCCCAAGAAGTTTCAACCGTTTCAATCTTGGAAGCCACCCGTTTTGTATCAACAAAATTAAGATTTCTATTAAGCGGAACACATTCAACGGCAGTTTGTGGCGCAGTAAACTGGTATTGCCCTACGTCCTTTTTACCAAAGAAAAAATAGTTAATAAGCAAAACCGTGGAAACCGTAAGGAGAAACGGGAAAAATAGATCTTTAATATTCATAAAACCATACCTTCATACTCAGTCAAATCAAATCGATAGACCATTCAAAATAGTTATATACAATGCTAGAATAGTAGTCATAATATCACAGAATTACCCCATCGGCTAGACATATCAATCGCTGTACGATATAACACAAAAAAGGACCTTCGGAAAAAGAACCGTAACTATATCAAGGAATACCAAATGAAAATGGAAAAGAAGAAATTCAGGATCGGGGAACTTGCTCAAAAAGTGGGCGTGGAACGTTTTGTGATCCGCTTTTGGGAAAAAGAGTTTGGTCTTGAATCAGAACGAACCACCGGCGGTCAACGATTCTATAGCAATGAAGATCTCTCCCTATTCACCCAAATAAAACAGCTGCTTTACGACAAAGGCTTTACGATCAACGGAGCCAAAAAACAGCTGGAAACTCCGGGCAAGCAAAGCAATAAGACAAACAGCACCGGCAAGGAACTTCTCGCTTATAAAACCGACTGGAATCCAGACGAACTGGCGACACAGATTGGCTCATTGAAAAAACAACTAAAAAAACTCAGCGAGATGTTATAAGACCCCATCAATAAAGCTAAGTAGCCGCTCGCGGTACTGCTCCTTGAATTTCAGATGATGGCATGCATGTTTTGACGGTTCAGAAATCCACCAAGTAGTAGCTTGTTTGGTCTCTTTGGCAAGCTGTTTGACCGGTTCAATTTTCGCATACTCATCCCCTTGCGCGTGAATATAAAACATAGGAATATCAATCCGATCGATTTTATCGACAAGGGCCATCATTTTTTTACGCCAAGAGAGTACCGGACGGACAACACAAAAATGAGCAGAATTCACACTCACCCTCGCAATAGCACTCATCGGCCGATAGAGCCAATTGGGTTGTTTAAATCGTTTACGCAACGCTCCATCCACCTCACTCAAAAAGGCAGTTCGAGAAACATCACCAATGGAACTCCACCCACTATCAAATAGTAATCCTTTGATCTGCATAGCATGATGCAACATACCACGTTCCTGCAAATGCAATAGCGCATGAGTGGCATGAAATGCTCCCGCACACACTCCGTACAACAAAATAGGACATCGTTGCTGTTTGGCAGCAAAGTGTAACGCACCAATCACATCTTTATATTCCTGTGCGCCATATCCCCAAATTCTGCTTAAAAATCGGCCTCCGCTTTTGCCATGGCCTCGTGCATCAAAGAAAAGCATATTACAATCATCCGGCATCATCGCATAGAAGGTTGCAAGCCCCTCTTTTCTACCAGGAAAAAAACCACCGCAAAACACAACGGTGTAGCGAGCATTCGGGCGCTTGAGCCACAAGTAGTTAATTGAAACATTATCTTCGGTCAGAAAAAAGCCCTCAGCAAACCCCTCGTCGCACATTAAATGTTGTGAGACCAGATCATACTGAGCCAAGAATTTGGTATCAAAATAGGGAGAGTTTTTCCAATCTTCCGATTGGATAGATAGTACGGAAATGAATGATGCAACAATAACTGCCAAAAGTCGTTTCATGGCATACCCCCAAAGGACTGCTTATTTCTCGTAGATTCCTCCTCAGTATACCTATTTGCGCCCAATCCGTAAAACGGGCCCAAGCTACGCCATTTACACCACGGAACAAATATTCGGCCATCCTGCTGCTGGTTCAGGCTCGGCATCGTCTGCGCCCCGTCTCAATTGCAAACGCCAGATTGGATTTGTTGTCTTCGACTTGCTTTTCTCAACCTTCAACAACTTCTTAAGATCCGGCATCCCTTCAAGCGTATTCCTATCTGATTGACCAATAAGCAACGGATCTTTTTTTTGAAGCAGTTTTTCTTGAAGTCGTTTAAAAAGCAGAAATTGAAAAAGCGTAGGATCTTTTAGTTGATGCGTAGCAAGTAATAGCGGTCTCAGACTTTTGATTGTTACCTTTTTATCATCCCCACCAGAGAGTACTCGTTTCCCATCAGGAAACACACCAACTGCCCAAACCCAGGCCGATTTATTCGCATGCTCATATTCTGCGAGCAGCTTGCCAGTACGAGCATCAGCAATCTTTACCTTCCCATCATACCCGCCAGAGAGTACCCATCTACCATCAGGAAACACAGCAACTGAATTAACCATATTACCGTGTGCATATTCTGCGAGTACCGTGCCGGTGGTCGCATCAGCAATCTGTACCTTCCCAAGATACTCACCAGAAAGTATCCGTTGCCCATCAGGAAACACCCCAACTAAAAAAACTTCATTATCATGCGCATATTCTGCAAGCACCTCGCCGGTATTAGCATCAGCAATCTTTACCTTCTTATCACTCCCACCAGAGAGTACCCGTTGCCCATCAGGAAACACCCCAACTGAGTAAACGTCATCACCATGCGCATATTCTGCGAGCACCTCGCCGGTATTAGCATCAGCAATCTTTACCTTCCCATCATACCCGCCAGAGAGTACCCATCTACCATCAGGAAACACCGCAACTGAGCTTACCCACAGACGATCATGTGCATATTCTGCGAGCAGCTTGCCAGTGCGAGCATCAGCAATCTTTACCTTCCAACCAAGCCCACCAGTCACCTCAGCCCCACAAGAGAGTACTCGTTGCCCATCAGGAAACACAGCAACTGAGCCAACCATGTTATCATACGCATCATATTCTACGATCAGGTTGCCGGTATTAGCGTCAGCAGTCTTCACCTTCCCATTATGCCCACCAGAGAGTACCGATCTACCATCAGGAAACACAGCAACTGAATTAACCATATTACCGTGCGCATATTCTGCAATATCCTGTACCGCATCTTCAGGCGCTATAGGAAACACATCCTGTGGAACCTTCTTCATCACCATACAATCCAACTCAGCCGGCAACTGATTATAAGGAAATGTACCCCCGGCACTCTCCCCCGCCTCCATGGCATACAAACCGTTCAAGGATAGAAAGAGCAGGCTAAAAATTACAGACTTTTTCATAAAAACCTCCAAAGAATCATGAAATTTAAACATAGGAATAGCCTAGCAGATAAAGGCTTATCCGTAAAATGGGGGGCCGTTCCTAGGATACCTACCTCCGTTGAACCTCAGATGGGTATCCCGCCTCCTGCAATAACCAAAGAAGCCGTAACGCGCGGTCCTGCCTGAAAAAGCAGTCCTGTATAATAAAACGCATAAAGGAACCTCTCTCTTGTGTACCGATCAACCATCTGACTCTGCGCACTTCTTTCAGTTCGCGCTGAGCAAATCGCTCCACTAATTCGGCATACGATTCTCCTCTATGCGTAACACACCATTGGCTAAAAGTAGCAGCCGAGCCCCTGAGATTCAGGCAATAATTCTGTAGCATGCAAACCATTCATGAATAGAAAGAGCAAACTGAGCATCAGAAGCTTTTTCATAAAAACCTTCCTAATCATTGTGAACCAACCACCTGGAGATAACGAACAGCAAGCCAAGCAAGCGCCCCTGCCGCTAAAGGTGGTAATGTGGTGCTTAACAAATCGCGTCGTTTTCTTTTTGTTCCAGCCAACCGATGCAACAGCCCTTCTTTCCAAAACTTAACCTCCTCCGTATATCTTCTAGGGGTTAGGAGCCATAACGGTTTTTTTGAGGCTTTATTAATGATAAACCAGTTCTTAACGCCTCCCATTCCCTCGAGCATAGTGCGCTCTTCCGCTCCAATAACCAAAGACGGCTCTTCCTTTCGCAACATCTCTTGAAGTTTGCCTAAAAGGAGGATCTGATCCGATTTTTCACAATCATGCTGAGACAGAGCAAGCAAAGGCGATAACATATTTACTATCGTCACCTTACCCTCATTCCAAAATGCAAGCATGCTACCATCGGGAGACCAGCAGTGTATTCCAAAGTCACACCTACGCCACAACGAAATTCTTTTCTTCTTATCGTCCTTTTTGGTCAATTCCCATGTCGATCTGTCTTTTTCTTTATTCCAGTCCACATCATCTGTAAGTCCCATACGAAATCCATCGGAAGACCGTTGGGAAAAACCGATCCAAGATCCCATCGCCACCAATTCTCGGTTCTTTCCTTCATCTCCTTCCACCTCAATAGTTCTTATATCCCAAGCAGCATCATCTATCCCCTCTTTATGAGGAAGAAATGATACAACAGATCGATTACCAGCCCAAGCTACGCAAGGTAAACAAAACTTTCCACGTCCTTCAAATTCTTGCACCATTCCAGAAGAAAGATTGGCTACCATTACTTCACCCTCTTTTCCCGCTAACGCGAGCTTGTTACCGTCGGGAGAAAAGCACAGTGAAATTCCACTATTAGCACTATATTCACCGACAATCGGTCTTTGATACTCCAAACTCATGGAAACATCCGAGGGATCGCCCATTATTGCAACTCTTAATTCCCCTGGTAACGCTTCAAAGGGAAAGCGATCCTCATCTTTGACCGCTTCCATGGCATACAAACCGTTCAAGAACAGAAAGAGGAGGCTAAACAATATAGATTTTTTCATAGAAAACCTTCACATTTAAAGGATGTATATACAGTGAAAGAGTGTAGCGAGAAAAAGAAATCTCTGCGAACGAAAACGGGAATATGCGCTTTTTTTTTACATCACGGAACAACGATCACGCAATCCAGATGTTCGCTCCCGTGCTGATTTCTCACTCCCCCGTGCATCTTGCTCACTTGCATCAGCATCTTGGGGCACAAAATCAGCAGGCCCCTTTAATTGCAAACGCCAGATTGGGTTTTTTGTTTTTGATTTGCTCTTTTCGACCTTCAACAACTTCTTGAGGTCAAGCATCTGCTCAAGCGTAACCCTATCTGACAAACCAATAAGCAACGGCTCTTTGTCTTTAAGAAGCTTTTCTTGAAGCCGGTTGAGAAGAAAAAGTTGAAAAAGCGTAGGATTTTTTAATCGATGCTGAGCCAGTAGTAAAGGAACGATACTTTTTATCTTTACGTTCCCATCATCCCCACCTGATACTACTCGCTGCCCATCTGGAAATGGCGCTACTGAACGCACATAACCGGCATGAGCATATTCTGCCTGAACATCGCCAGTTTTAGCATCAACTATCTTTACTTTCCAATCATCCCCACCTGATACTACTCGCTGCCCATCTGGAAATGGCGCTACTGAACGCACATAACCGGCATGAGCATATTCTACCAGAACTTCGCCAGTATCAGCATCAGCTATCCTTACTTTCTTATCTAACCCACCTGATACTACTCGTTGCCCATTAGAAAATGGCGCTACTGAATTCACACAATAATCATGCGCATGTTCTGCCAAAACATCGCCAGTTTTAGCATCAACTATCTTTACCTTATGATCATTCCCACCTGATAGTAAATGTTCAAGAAATGGCGCTACCGAAAGCACATATCGTTGCCCATCAAGAAATGGCACTACTGAATTCACATAACCGGCATGAGCATATTCTACCAGAACTTTGCCAGTTTTAGCATCAGCTATCTTTACTTTCCCATCATTCCCACCTGATACTACTCGTTGCTCGTCAGGAAATGAAGCTGCTGAATTCACCCAACCGTAATGCGCGTATTCTACCAGAATTTTGCCAGTTTTAGCATCAGCTATCTTTACTTTCTTATCTAACCCACCTGATACTACTCGTTGCCCATCAGAAAATGGCACTACTGAATTCACACAATAATTATGCGCATATTCTACCAGAACTTCGCCAGTTTTAGCATCAGCTATCTTTACTTTCCAATCATCCCCACCTGATACTACTCGTTGCCCATCAGGAAACACAGCAACTGAATTAACCATATTACCGTGCGCATATTCTGCCACATCCTGCACCGCATCTTCAGGGGCTATAGGAAACACATCCTGTGGAACCTTCTTCATCACCATACAATCCAACTCAGCCGGCAACTGATTATAAGGAAATGTACCCCCGACACTCTCCCCCGCCTCCATAGCATACAAGCCATTCAGGGATAGAAAGAGCAGGATAAAAATTACAGACTTTTTCATAAAAACCTCCAAAGAATCATGAATTTTAAACATAGGAATAGCCTAGCAGATAAAGGCTTATCCGTAAAATGGGGGGCCGTTCCTAGGATACCTACCTCCGTTGAACCTCAGATGGATATCCCGCCTCCTGCAATAACCAAAGAAGTCGTAGCGCGCGATCCTGCCTGAAAAAGCAGTCCTGTATAATAAAACGTAAGGAATTCACGTTTGTTTTACCTCACGATATACAGCCAGACCACCATCACTTTTTTGCAACGCCCTTCAATTGCGCTTTCCAAGTTGGGTTTTTACCCTTCGATTTAGGTTCAAGCGCAAGCATCTCTTGCACGTCCGGCATTCCTTCAAGTGTAGTGCGATCTGATTGATCAATAACGAAAGTTTTTTTTTCATTAAGAAGCTTCTTTTGCAACCGCTCAAGCAAGCGACATTGAGAAAGAATAGCATCTTCTTGTAACTGATGCGTACTCAGCAAATAGGGCATGAAGCTTGCTATTCTTATTCCGTGCCCCCCCCTAGATGTGGCTATATACCTCCCATCTGGAGACAAACTCGATACGCCAAATGAGCGACAGTCTATTACTACTTTTCGGCTGTCGTTCGGATTGATAAGTGTTTGTATTTTGCAGCCTGGATCCGACCGTCTCACAAACTTCAACCACCCATTGTGTTTGCATTCTGAACTCACGTCATCAGAGGCAACTGATACTCCATACCTTCCTGGAATCCAGCAAAGTGTTTCGAGTAGAGAGGAGTAGTGTTCGGATTCTACCTCTACCGCGCCGGTAGTAACGTCAAAGATCTTTGTATTGCCACAAAAAGCCGCCGATGCGAGATATCTGCCATCTGGCGACCAGCAAAGCGTATACACATTACCATATTCATGTTTGTACTTAGAGATATGCTGTACTGCGTCTTCTAGTTTTATACGCGAAGGCTGCTCCTTCTCTCCTACCTCGCTCAACTCCATTTCCATGGCATACAAACCATTCAGAGATAGAAAGAGGAGGCTAAACAAAATAGATTTTTTCATAGAAAACCTTCGCATTTAAAGGATGTATACACAGTGAAAGAGTGTAGCGAGAAAAAGAAATCTCTGCGAACGAAAACGGGAATATGCGCTTTTTTTTTACATCACGGAACAACGATCACGCCATCCAGATATTCGCTCCCGTGCTAATTCCTCACCCTCCGGCTCATCTTGTTCACTTTCATCAGCGTCTTTGGGCACAAAATCAGCTGGCCCCTTTAACTGCAATCGCCAGATTGGGTTTATTGTTTCCGACTTGCTCCGTTCAATCTTGAGCAACTTTTTGAGATCAGACATTCCTTCAAGATCCATGCGATCTGATTGCCCAATAAGCAACAGCTCTTTTTCTTTAAGAAGCTTTTCTTGAAGCCGTTTGAGAAGAAAAAAATGAGAAAGAGTAGGATATTTTAACTGATGCTGCGCCAAGAGCAAAGGTATAATACTTGTAATTTTTACTTTACCGGCCAATCCACCACCAGAGGCCAGCCTTGTACCATCTAGTGACCAAGCAACTGACCACACACCTTCACCATGTGTATACTCTGCCTGCGTGATAGCTGTTTTAGGATCCACTATTTTTACTTTACCATTCCGCGCTCCAGAGGCCAGCCTTGTACCATCTGGCGACCAAGCAACTGACCACACACAATCTCCATGTGTATACTCTGCCTGCGTGACAGCTGTTTTAGAATCCACTATTTTTACTTTACCATCCTGCGCTCCAAATACCAGCCTTGTACCATCTGGTGACCAAGCAACTGACCACACACAACTACCATGTGTATACTCTGCCTGCGTGATAGCTGTTTTAGGATCCACTATTTTTACTTTACCATCCC
>SDBT01010716.1_pt1 | contig 14780 bp, 13 predicted proteins | sample 2277101 | NCBI WGS metagenome assembly SDBT01 (sample SAMN10404973, study PRJNA504765) | marine sediment metagenome | isolation source: marine sediment core GS10_PC15, 103 cmbsf | place: Arctic Ocean: Southern Knipovich Ridge | collected 2010
ACCTTCCTGTAGACGACTTCATCGATAAACCGGCCCAGCCCAAAGAACTGACCGCAAAGGTCAAGAATTTGCTGGCTCAAAAGTTTAGCAAGTGGAGGGACTGGCCCCAAAAATCCGATTGAGAACCCCCCCGGAGCAGCACCCCGACAGCCACGGCCGAACCGATGACCCCGGCTACGTTCGGCCCCATGGCATTCATCAGCAGGAAATTGCCCGGGTCAGCCTGCTGATAATGAGATTGATCCTGTTCGCCAATGGACGGCAGGATAAAATCAGATATGGCTTCTCCTTTTAAGAATCTAATCTACCTCAAGAAGCTCCTTGAGAAATCCGGAAAATGCGTCGATCTCCTGCAGCACCTTTGGACGCAAGCGCTTATAGACGTCCAATAGATAATCGAGTTTTTTTCAATCGTAATCAAGTTCAAAATAATAACGCCTAGACCTAAAATCCCGCCATTATATAGCTAGGTCACGATACGCTTACAGTACAGGTACTTCGTCAACCAGCTTTTGGAACAGATCTTTCTGGGTCTTGGTGATTTCGGTCAGAACTCTCCTAACACACATTTACCACAAATTATCTAATCGTGAAAAAATTCACAAAAAAATCTTGATTTGTCGTTTTTTCTATGATACAAAGTAGTAGGAAGAATTTCTGAATTAAAAAACGTGAATCAAGAGAGGAGGAGAAAAAATTGAAAATAACAAGAAGAGGGTTTCTAAAACTCTCAGGAGTTACGGCTTTCGCGACTGTTGGTATATTTAAGCTGGGGGCACTTAAAGCCAGGGCTGAAGAATTACGCTTGAGAATTCGTTATGCCAAACAGACAACCACCATATGTCCATACTGTGCCGTTGGATGTGGTGAGATTGTTTCTGTGAGCAACGGGAAGGTTATAAATATTGAAGGAGACCCGGACCATCCCATCAATGAGGGTTCTCTTTGCAGCAAGGGCTCGGCCCTGTATCAGGTAGCCAACAATGACCGCCGCCTTACAACAATCAAGTACCGGGCACCTGGAAGCGCCTACTGGGAAGAGAAGACATGGAATTGGGCGATTAACCGAATTTCCAGAAGGATCAAAGAGACCCGTGATGCTGCACTAGCTGATGGCCGGAGAGTAAATCGCGTTGAGAGTATAGCAGCCCTCGGTGGTGCTGCTCTGGACAATGAGGAGTGCTACCTGTACAGCAAGTTCATGCGTGCCCTCGGGGTGGTTTACATAGAACACCAGGCCCGTATATGACACTCCGCCACTGTGGCCAGTTTGGCCGAAACATTCGGGCGGGGTGCTATGACAAATCACTGGATCGATATACGCAACTCTGACAGGATTATGATTATCGGCAGCAATGCAGCCGAGAACCATCCCATCTCTTTCAAATGGGTAACAAAAGCAATTGAACGCGGGGCAAAGCTTATCAGTGTGGATCCGCGTTTTACTCGCACCTCTTCCAAGGCGCATTTGTATGCGCCGCTTCGTTCAGGGACAGATATTGCCTTTATAAATGGCATGATCAAATACACCCTGGATGACATGGAAAAGAATCCGGCAGGCTACAATATGGAATATGTGCGTGAGTACACTAATGCCTCCTTTCTTATCGATCCGCTGTTCAAACTGCCGGCAGACCTCGATGGGCTCTTCAGCGGATACGATAAAGGCAAACGCAAGTACAGCAAAGACAGCTGGCAGTATCAGCTAGATGAAAAGGGAATACCTAAAAAAGATAAGACCCTTAAGGATCCGAACTGTGTGTTCAAGCTACTCAAGAGGCATGTTTCCCGCTACGATTCAAAAACGGTCTGCAGTATCACGGGAACACCGGAACAGAAGTATCTTGAAGTCTGCAAGGTATATACCGAATCGGGCAAGTCGGGAAAAGCTGGAACAATCATGTATGCCATGGGCACTACCCAGCACACCACCGGCACACAAAACATCCGCGGCTATGCCATTCTCCAATTGCTGCTGGCCAATATGGGGATTGCCGGGGGAGGAATCAATGCCCTTCGCGGTGAATCAAATGTGCAGGGCTCAACGGACCACTGCATATTGTTTCACATTCTTCCAGGTTATCTGGCGACTCCTGATGAGAAGGATGTATCTGTAGATTCCTATTCCAAGAACCACTACGAGGGAAAGAACAAGGACCCGAAGAGCGCCAACTGGTGGGATAATGCCCGTAAATACCTGGTCAGCCTTCTGAAGGCCTGGTATGGAGACAAAGCGACGCCGGCCAATGATTTCGCTTATGGGTATCTGCCTAAACGTGAGGTGGGCAGAGACTACTCGCATATATCCCTCTTCGAAGCCATGGACGAAGGCGAAATAAAAGGGATGATATGCCTGGGACAGAATCCTGCAGTGGGAGGTCCAAATGCATTGAGGGAGCGCAGTGCACTGGAAAAGCTGGACTGGCTTGTGTGTGTAGATCTCTGGGAAACCGAGACGGCCGACTTCTGGCGGCGCCCGGTAGCGAACGATACCAGTATCAGTGTAGATTCGGCTGCCATAAAGACCGAGGTATTCTTGCTTCCGGCTGCGGCGTCCATGGAGAAGGAGGGAAGCATCACTAACTCGGGCCGCTGGATGCAGTGGAGATATCGAGCTGTGCATTCTCTCGGTAAGGCAAAATCAGATCTCTGGTTGCTGGATAAGCTGTTCAAAGCTGTGCATTCACGCTACAAAAATCAGGGAGGTCCCCTGGCCGGTGCGATTCTTGATATGCGGTGGGATTACGGCTCTACCGATGAGCCGGATGTGCACGCGGTAGCCAAAGAGATAAACGGGTACGATCTTTCAAACGGAAAGCTCCTTCCCAGTTTTGGCAAGCTGAAAGCTGACGGAACCACCTCTTCGGGCAACTGGCTCTACTGCGCTTCATATACCGAAGCGGGCAACATGGCTGCCAGGCGCAATGGAATAGACCCGAGCAATATCGGGCTCTACGCGGAATGGGCCTGGTGCTGGCCTGTGAACCGGAGAATTATCTACAATCGGGCATCTGTCGACATGAAGGGTAAGCCCTGGGATAAGGAGCATCCTGTAATTACCTTTAAGGGTGCCGCATTGGATGGAAAGTATATCACTAAGAAGTGGATTGGCGATGTTCCTGACGGCGGATGGTACCCGCTCATGAATCCGGACGGAACTCTGCGTGGTGATACCAGGTATCCCTTCATTATGAAGCCGGAGGGGCATGCCCGGATATTTGGAATGGGCAGGGCCGACGGCCCCTTCCCTGAGCATTATGAACCTGTTGAAAGCCCGCTTGATAAGAACCCGATGGGGCACGGCCAAATGATCAATCCAGCCATCAAACTGTGGCATATTGATAAACCGGAAGGTAATCAGATTGGGACCCCTGCCGATGGGTTCGACATAGTTGCCACAACCTACCGTCTAACGGAGCACTGGCAGGCTGGGGCCATGACGCGAAACCTTTCGTGGCTGACAGAGCTCATGCCCGATGTATTTGTCGAGATGAGCCCGGAGCTTGCTGCCGAGAAGGGAATAGAGAACGGCGACAGGATCCACGTCAAGACAGCCAGGGGCCTGCTAGGTGGGTATGCGCTCGTAACCAAGCGCTTTAGCCCGTTCAAGCTGAACGGAAAAACTGTGCATCAGATCGGGATACCGTGGCACTGGGGCTACGTGGGCAGTTCCTGCGGCTGCAGTGCCAACGCCCTTACACCCCATGTTGGGGATGCCAACACCATGATTCCGGAATATAAGGCGTTCCTGTGCAGTGTAGAAAAATCTCCCTGGCAGTATGACCGTGGAGAGGATTATTTCACAGAACTGAAAAGGGAGGTTAGATAAGATGGCTGAACAACTAGCAATGTTGCTCGATATTGCCAAATGCATGGGATGCCGTGGATGCCAGGTAGCCTGCAAGCAGTGGAACCAACTTCCTGCAGAAAAAACCCGGTTTACCGGAAGTTACCAGAATCCGCCCGACCTTTCTGCTAAGACATGGACACTCATTCAATACACCGAGCCTGAAGATTTTGATGAAAACCCCAGGTGGCTTTTCCGAAAACAGCAGTGCTTTCACTGCACGGATGCATCCTGCGAGCAGGTCTGTCCAACCGGAGCAATAAAGAAATTGGAGAGTGGAATCATATATATAAATCAGGATATATGTACGGGATGCAAGTATTGCGTGGAGGTCTGTCCATTCGACGTTCCACATTTTGATCGTTCCAGCGGTACCGTCAGGAAATGCTGGTTGTGTTTGGACCGGGTGAAAAATGATTTGCAGCCGGCTTGCGCTTCGGCCTGTCCAACAGGAGCAATTCTTTTTGGTTCACGGACTGAAATTCTGACGCATGCCAGGCAGAGACGCCGGATTCTGGCTGAGCAAGGCCTTTCTCCCCGCATTTACGGAGAGAATGAGCTGGGAGGCCTGCATGTGATCACTCTCTTGACCGAAAAGGCTTCAATATATGGGCTGCCCGAGGCTCCCAGAAAGCCGACTGAAAGGATTTTCTGGAGGTGGTTGCTGGGAGTGATACCTGGTCTGGCTATACTTGCCGGCATCTTTGCTTATTTTTTTAAACAAAGGTCGGCATCCGATACTGTAGCATCCGCTACTGTAGCATCCGATGCTAAGTCAGGGGGAGAATAGGTATGGAACATTACAATTGGGGTATACCAGTAGCTTTAGACTTATTTGCGGCGGGTTTAGGCGCCGGGATTTTTATGGTGGCCGTAGTGGCCGATCTGGCTGGGGGAAGAAAGTACAGGAGAATAAGTACGGCAGGGGCTCTAATTGCTCCCGGGCCTGTAATCCTGGGTGTGCTTCTTTTAGTTCTTGACCTGGGTAAACCGGGGCGTTTTTGGGAGATGCTTTTAAAGCGCTCACACGAGACACTTGGCGTTGAATCACTCATGTTTAAGATTGGCTCCACCATGTCAAGCGGCACCTGGCTTTTGACTATATTTGTGTTGGGGTCTTTGCTATACCTGGTAATCTCTCTTCTAGCTTTCCCATTCAAATGGGCCGCAACAATAAAGAAAATGCTTGGAGTTATTGGGTTGCCTTTTGCGCTGCTGGTTACGGTTTATACCGGTATCCTAATTTCTGCGACTAACAACGCACTCTGGAACAACTGGCTGCTTCCCCTGGTTTTTGTCTCTTCGGCCTTTGTAACGGGCATAGCGGCAATCGCTTTTACACTGGCGGTTTTACAGATCTTCAAGCCAAAGAGCAAGATAGGTTCCAATGTACCCAAATTAGAGATTATGAACAGCCGCTTAATTGTGATTCAGCTTCTTATGGTTATTATTTTCATCCTGGTCGGTATCGGTTCTCCTCAAATGAAGGCGATGATTGGCCGCGCCTTCGGGCTCCTATGGTGGATCGGCATTATTGGTCTGGGATTAGTTTTTCCTCTTATCATCAGTTTCAAATCAGGAGCAAAGAGTCCTCAAATATCGCTGTTGATTTCTACACTTATACTGTTGGGGGGGTTCTTCCTTAGATACGCAATACTGATTGGCGGGCAAATGCCTATATAAAAGGCTTCTTTGTTTTTCAGCAGAGCAGATGGATCACATCATTGGAGAAGACAGTGGAAGATTTTTATAGCTCAGCCCTTGTTCAGATTGCTGAGTTAAAAACCGTAAAGCCGGAATTGAAGGAGATTCTCGAATTTTATGAATCCACGCTGAATGCTCAAAAGCGGGTCCAATCATCCTTTCAATCTGATTTGAGTGTTTTCGACAATGACCTCTTTCGTGGCAGAAATTCAAAAGGTCTCCCCCTCCTAAGAACAGAAGATATCAAAATAGACCCGCAGCTACTTGATAAAATCTTGAGGGATATCTGCCAGATTCTTCGAAAGAAGAAAAAAGAAGCAATACCCGCAACCTTTGACAGCTCCTCTCTGGCTGAGCAGCATAGGCTGTTAATTGAAGGCCTTATGGAGGATGGATCAATCCTGGAGAGGTTAGCCGGTGATTTTAAGATCAATTACACTATATTCTATTTTCTTATCAATCAGGCTTTATCTCCCTTTATTGCAAACTACGCTGAAAAATTAGGAGAAACTACCGACTCAAGTAACTGGCTCAGGGGGTATTGCCCCAGCTGCGGTAGAGAGCCCCTGATTGGTAGATTAGAGGAGGAAACAGGTAGAAAATGGCTGTTCTGTTCTCTTTGCCATACCGAGTGGTTGTTTAAGAGGCTGGTCTGCCCTTTTTGCGAAAACGATGATCAGGAATCTTTGAGGTACTTCTTTGCAGAAGACGATGAAGCACATAGAATAGATGTGTGCGATAAATGCAAAAGATATATTAAGACGATAGATTCTCGCAGGATGGACAATATCAGGAACCTGTTTGTAGAGACCTTATCTGCCTTGGCACTGGATATTGTAGCAGATAAAGAAGGATTTCGGGGAGGGGATATTTCTTTATTCAGTACAGAACAGGCATAATGGTATTTTCAATGGATCTTGACAGGGGAAGAAATATATATATATTAAGAATTGATATGATTAAAATAATATTCCCGATGAAAGCGGCAGATATTTAATACAGAGAAAGGTTGGTAAAAAGATATGATAGGTGGACTGGGATTGACGGAGCTGACTGTGATCTTCGGTATTGCTCTACTTGTATTTGGGGCGGCAAGGATTCCTGAGATAGCACGTTCTCTGGGCAAGTCGATCAAGGAATTCAGAAAAGCGGGCCAAGAAATTACCGATGAGAGAGAAGAATCAATTAGTGATAAGGTAGGGCAATAAGCCGGTAACGCTGAAGCTTTTATTTTTTTAAAAGATTTTGACCCCCTGCGGGTACCTTCGATCTAATGAAGTAAATAACAGCCCAGTGCCGTCAAAGCCTTGCAGGCCTAAAGAGGGGTAATCCATCCTGGTGGGGCCTAGATGGGAGGAAGGTTGGAATGTGGGCTTGAAATGTTAAAATTAACCTTATGGACATCAGTAGAAATAGCAAAGAGATCAGGCCATACAACAGATTGATGGCCTGGTATGCATACTGTTTCTTATACTATCTGAAAAGTCGCTTTTTTAATATAAAAAGGCCTCTTTTAGCAGGAATAAAAGTTACCCATAAATGCAATCTCAAATGCAGACATTGCCCATTCTGGAGAAAGGAGAAGGCGAGTCTTTCCTTTTCCAAGGTAATGGAGTCTTTGACTAAGCTTTATAAGCTTGGCGTTAGAATATTAATTATTGAAGGAGGAGAGCCGTTCCTATGGCAAGAAGCTGGATATGACATTAGGGATATTGTGAGAGAAGCAAGAAGGTTTTTCTTCAATGTGGGAATAACAACAAACGGGACACTTCCTCTGCATGTTGATGCTAATAATATCTGGGTAAGTATAGACGGCTTAAAAAAAACGCATGACTACCTTCGTGGTGAGAGCTTTGATAAGATTATCTCTAATATAAGGGACTCTTCTCATCCCAATATCTTCGCCCATATAACCATTAACTCCCTCAACTGGGAAGAAGTACCGGAATTGGTGAAATTCCTTTCAACAGAGGTAAAAGGAATAACTGTCCAATTTCATTACCCATACCAGGAAGTAGAAGAGGACCTATTTCTGCCCCTTAATAAGCGGATGATGGTTCTGGACAATCTTATTAGCTTGAAAAAACAGGGACTGCCTATAGGAGACTCTTACGCCTGCCTGGAGGCATTGAAAAACAACCGCTGGAGGTGCCATCCGTGGATGATTGCCAGCGTGGACCCGGACGGAAAGCTCACCCACGGCTGTTATGTTAAGAACCGCGGGGAGATTTCCTGTGAAAGATGTGGATTTTCGGCTCATACTGAGATCTCTTTAGCATACAGTGGGGTAATGGAATCAATCCTGGTTGGAAACAGGATATTTCACTAGAGGAGAAGAATAGGGATATATGGCCAAGACAGATTTAATTCTACTTCATCCACCGAGTGTCTATGATTTTCGAGAAAAATCAGTTATGTACGGTCCTGTCAGTGATGTGGTTCCTTCGACCCAGATATTTGAGATGTATCCCATTGGTTTTATGACCATGCGGGAGTATCTGCAGAGATACGGCTATTCAGTACGCATTATCAATGTAGCCCTCAGGATGTTAAGAAACCGCAGATTCAGTGTAGAGAAATTGATTAAATCATTAAATCCTATGACTTTTGGAATAGATTTGCACTGGTTGGTTCATGCACAGGGCAGCTTGGAACTGGCCGGAATAGTTAAAAAGTATCATCCGGAAATACCGGTTGTCTTCGGTGGTATCACTTCCTCTTATTACCATAAGGAGCTTATCCAGTACCCTCAGGTTGATTATGTTATCAGGGGTGATTCGGCAGAAGAGCCATTGCGCCAACTTCTATCAGCGGTTAAAGAGAAAAGCTCTTTGGAGGATGTATCCAACCTCACCTGGCAGAAAGACGGTCAGATTCGGATAAATGAGCTCTCCCATTTGCCTTCGGATTTGAACGAGATACCCTTTGATTACAGGAGCATTATGAGGTCATCTGCTTGGCATCTAGACCTCTTGGGTCATCTACCTTTCAGGGGATGGTTAAATTATCCCATTGTGGCTGCTATAAATTGTCGGGGCTGTGTTCATAATTGCGTACTATGCGGCGGTTCGACCAGTGCATATCGGAGCATCTGTGAAAGAAGCTCGCCGGCATATCGAAGCCCGCACCTGGTAGCAGAGGATATTGGATTGATGGCAGGCTATCTTAAGGCGCCGATTATCATAGTAGGGGATATTCTGCAGGCCGGCATTGATCATGCTCGAGATTTACTGAATGAGCTCAAGGAATGGAAGATTAAAAATCATATAGCTTTTGAATTATTCACTCCGCCATCTAAGGAGTTTCTAGAGATGGTGGCGGCCGCCGTCCCTAACTTTAACATTCAAATTTCACCTGACTCGCATGATGAAAAAATAAGAAAAAAGCTCGGGAGGGATTATGACAATGCATCCCTTGAGAGAAGCCTCAAAGATGCATTGGAATTGGGATGTAAAAGGGTGGATATCTTTTTTATGATTGGGCTGCCTGGTCAAACACCACAATCAGTTAAGGAAACTATCGGATACTGTGGAAATTTAATGGAAAAGTACCGGCGAGACGGTAACGGGAGAATTCGTCCCTATATCTCACCCCTTGCCCCGTTTCTTGATCCGGGAAGTAGGGCATTTGAGAACCCTGAAAAGTTTGGTTACAGGATATTTCATCGCACTCTGGCAGAGCATCGGCAGGCACTTCTTTCCCCAAGCTGGAAATATACACTAAATTATGAGACAGAATGGATGAGTCGTGATGAATTGGTATCCAGCACATACGAGGCAGCTTTTGAGCTTAATCGCCTGAAGTTAAGATATGGGTTATTAAATCCGAGAGCAGCCAGGAGGATTGAGCAAAGAATTGAACGGGAAAAGGAGATGATAGAAGCGATTGATAATATTTTTTCGATTAGAGATAATCCCATGCTTGAGCAGAGGATGAAAAAAATAATGAGTCAGTATAATTTTAAGGATCATTCGACCATGTGTAACAAAGAGGAAATGAAGTGGCCGGTAAAGTTCTTTCGTTTTAATATGTTCAGGATTATTCAAGCAATGTTAAGCCGGGTTTTCAGAGAATCAATCTAGAATTAAAGGAATTACAAGACATGTTTGGTATTGGGATGCCTGAATTAATTGTTATTTTGATTATTGGATTTATGATAGTAGGCCCTAAAAAATTACCCGGGATTGGCCAAGCCATAGCTAAGAGTATAAAGGAATTCAGACGTGCACTGGTGGTAAGGGAGGAGGAGTCTAATTCTGAACAAGAAGACACTCCGCAGACAGAGTCAAAAGGTGAAAATAAAGATCTCTCTTGACTTTCAACCCGGCCCAAAGCCATATGGGCTATTGAATTTATCATAGAGAGGATGGATCTGGTGTTCCGGCTGGTCTTCAAAACCAGTAGCGGGGGGATAACACCCTCCGCGGCAGGTTCGATTCCTGCCCTCTCTGCTTCTATCAGAAATCATTCGTGTACATGACCGGCAACATGAAGCCTGAGAATAGAGACTTAAGAAGCTTACCCAGTGTTAACCTGGTGTTAAATCATCCCACTATAAGCGGGTTGATTAATAAAAACGGACGGGAGCTTATTACTTATGCCACCCGCCAAGTTATAAAACGCCTCAGAGATAGTCTCCTCGATGACAAAAAAACCTGCCCAATGGAGACCATTGTTTCAGATATTGAAGACCTGGTGGGCTGCATCTCAAGACAGTCACTTAAGCCGGTGATAAATGCAACCGGAGTGGTGCTTCATACGAATCTTGGTCGAGCACCTCTGGGGCAGGAAGCCATAAATGATATATCACAGGTTGCCAAAGGCTATTCTAATTTAGAGTATGACCTTAAGTATGCTTGTCGCAGCAGCAGGAACAAGCATGTTGTTGAAATACTGAAATTCTTAACCTCGGCAGAAGATGCTGTGGTTGTCAACAACAATGCCGCAGGTATAGTCCTTGTCCTCAATACCTTAGCCCGCGATCGTGAAGTAATTATTTCAAGAGGGGAACTGATAGAAATTGGTGGCTCATTTCGTATCCCGGATATCATTGAGGCCAGTGGTGTCCATATGGTCGAGGTTGGAACAACGAACAAGACCCGTCTTTCTGACTACGAGGAAGCGATTACCCCACGAACAGCACTGCTCTTCAAAGCCCACAGATCCAACTTTACAATAACCGGTTTTACCGAAGATGTCTCGGTGAAAGATTTAGCGCATCTAGCCCATACTCATAATTTGCCAATGGTGTATGATATTGGCTCGGGACTTCTCAGGAAGCTCAAAGGAACACTTCTACAGAATGAACCGGATGTCCGTGGTGTGCTAGCATCCGGCGCTGATATTGTGACATTTAGTTGCGACAAACTCTTAGGTGGTCCGCAGGCAGGAATTGCTGCGGGCAAAGCTTTATTGATCTCGCGTCTTAGCCGTTCTCCAATAATGAGGGCTGTACGGGTTGGAAAATTAACACTAGCAGCTCTTGCAAGTGTGTGCAGGCAATATCTCGATGATAAAAAACTCTCCTCTTCCTGCCCGATTTTTACCATTTTGGATAGGGGTCAGGGGGAACTGAAATCTAGTGCTTCAAAACTTCTTGAAGCACTAGCAAGCCTTGGAATCTCTGCCCGGCTGAATGAAAGTGAGGGCCAATGCGGCGGCGGAACATTACCTGCTGTTCGACTTAAGAGTGTCGCGGTAGAAGTGTTGCCGCAGAATAGGAAAGGTGAGCATAAGTTGACCTTTGCCGAGCAAATTTTTAAGAGACTCCTTAGCCTTGAACGTCCCATTGTTGGAGTGTTGCGCAAAGGTAAAATTCTTTTTGATGTATTGACGGTATTTGAGGAAGATATTGAATATATAGCTCATTCAATCTCGGAATCGATTAAATCTCCGGACTAAGAATTCATTATTTTTGAGAGGATTATCCATTAATTTTGAGGTAAAAAAATTGAAACACCTTATTATGGGTACCGCGGGCCATATTGACCATGGGAAAACGGCGTTAATAAAGTCGTTGACAGGAATTGACTGTGACACTCACCAGGAGGAGAAGAAGCGCGGGATAACAATAAATCTGGGCTTTGCCTATTTAACTCTTTCCTCTGGTGACCTAGTCGGCATTATAGACGTTCCCGGCCATCGCGATTTTGTCCATACAATGGTTGGAGGTGCATGTGGTTTGGATTTTGCCTTAATGGTTGTTGCAGCAGATAGTGGTGTGATGCCCCAAACACGTGAGCACCTTCAGATTATGGACGTACTGGGCGTACGAAGCGGACTTGTGGCAATAACGAAAATTGATCTGGTTGAACCTGAGATTGTTGACCTGGCCGAGGATGAGATAAAAGGGCTTATTTCCGGAACCTTTCTGGAGAATTGCCCGATTGTAAGAGTTTCTGCAATCAATGATGATGGTCTTGATCAGTTAAGGGAATGTATTAACCAGGTAGCATCACGAATTACTGATAGACCGGTGGGTGAGGTTTTCAGGATGTTTATTGACCGGATCTTCAGTGTGAAGGGCTTTGGAACGGTTGTCACCGGCTCGGTGATAGGCGGTACCCTACGTGTGGGTGATACGGCTTACCTATTACCCGGAGAAAAGAAGCTGCGCGTGAGGCGGATTGAACGTTACGGAAAAGAAGATGAAGAGGTAGTTGCCGGTGACAGGGCAGCAATAAACCCTGTAGGTCTTACCCGCCAGGACTTCAAAAGAGGTATGATCATCTCAGACCGTATTCTTCGTCACACTAAAATGGTGGATGCCAGACTGTGTCTCTTTCATCATAACCGCAGTTTCACTAAATTATGGAACCGGGTGATTTTTCATCTTGGTACATATGAACAACAGGCAAGAGTCCACTTGATTGATTGCGATAGGTTGACCGGGGGAAACACTGCTCTTGTTCAGATACATCTGGAATCTCCCCTCAATGTCCAATATGGTGATAGGTTCGTAATCCGGAATACATCGAGTGATATAACTCTTGGGGGAGGTGTGTTAATTGACGCATTCCCTCTGCTTCACCGTCGACGCCCTGGAAAATTGATTGAAAGCATGGCCAGAATCGCCGGCGGCACACTCCGGGAAATTATTGCTTTGGAAGTAAGAAAATGCTTCGGTGTGGTTACACATAGAGAGATCGCTGATTTACTGAATGTATCACCTGACCAGGTGCGGGCAGAGGTTTCCAATTCGTTGCCGGAAGATGTATTTTGCTCTTCTTATGGCGACAATATCTATCTAATTACAAAGAGAGAATGCGATAGATTAGAGGATCAGCTGTTGAGAAATATTGCTGCCTTTCACAAAAAAAACCCGCTGGTTAAGAGAGGACGTACAACCAAAGAACTTATGGGTAAATCGAGGATAGATCGTGGTTCCTCAGCAGAAGTTTTTATACAGCTTTTTCTTAATGAACTGGAAGCTGAGGGGAAGTTGAAACAGGTTGAACATACCTGGGCACTCATTAATCACTCAGTTGAGATTGGGCAGGAATTGAATCGCCAGATAAGTTTTGTTTCAAATTTATTAAAGAGTTGCAAAATGAAGACCCCCCTAATATCCGAACTTATTCCTGCGGCGAAAAGTCAAGATATTGATGAAAAGGGGCTGAACAATATCCTGCGCTATCTTGTTGAAAAGAAAGAGGTCTATTATAGAGAAGATAGTTACCTCCATGCGTGTGTGGTGGATCAATGCAGAAAGATTTTGCTAAAGGCTCTTGCCGGCCGGAAAGAGGGTATGACCGTGGCAGAGTTTCGTAACCTTGTCAAAGGTAACAGGAAAATATGCCTGTTATTACTAGCTATATATAATAGTGAGGGTGTTACCCAACGATCGGGAGATCTTCGCCTGATAACAGAGATTGGGCTTGCCACGCTCAAAGCAGGAGACTTGTAGATATTAGGCCTTTTTTTAAATCAGGGCTGAATAGTAACGTCTTCACTTGACATTATTACTTGCCTGATAAATATTGGTCTCGGCCGACCTTAGACTTCGCAGACTCTATACCCGGGGAGATAACTTTGATAGACGAAGAAAAATCATTACAGGAGCATCTCGGTGAGTTGAGGAAGAGGATGATATTCTGCTTTGTGGCTGTCGTGATTGGAATGATTGTCTGTTATTTGTGTTATGATATCCTGATACTGGATATCATACGCGGCCCCCTGGATGCCTTGAGCGGCAGAAAAGATAATCCCTTTGCTTTCGGCAGTCCCCTTTTAAAATTGGTTAAATCTTTCAGGTCAAAATTGCAAAACCCGGAACTCGACTTACACTTCATAGGACCATCTGAAGGCTTGATAGTAAAATTAAAAGTATCATTTTTTTCTGGGCTTATACTGGTACTGCCATTTATTGTCTTTCAAATATGGAAGTTTATTTCAATAGGACTAAAGAAAAAGGAACGTAGGATTATTCTTATTTATTTCCCAATATCTTCTCTCCTATTCTTCGCGGGGATTCTATTTGCATATTTTATTATGTCTCCGGCAGGATTGTACTTTCTGATAAATATCAGTAGCGGCTTGAAACCGATGTTTACCATCAGCAAGTATACTTCTCTAATTATTTTATTAATATTCGTCTTTGGGCTGATTTTTGAATTACCCTTAGTAATTCTTTTTCTCACCCAAATAGGACTTGTCACACCCAAGTTCTTAACTCAAAACAGAAAATATGCTATTCTTCTGATGTTTATAGTATCAGCCATTTTAACTCCCCCGGATATATTTACCCAGTTTATACTGGCAATTCCAGTACTTATATTATATGAGATCAGTATCTGGCTTTCAAAACTGGTCTGGAGCAGACGCAAACGCCGCAATGAGTAATAGAGTCAGCTGCAATGGATTCGATTTGAGACCTTTGCAAATTTGGCAATGCCCAAAAACGAGTCTATAAGAAACTTGACAAAACAAGAGAGTGAAAATCCAAATTTGTTATATTTTCCCCTGGTAAAACCATTTTTTACTGTACAATCTGTTGGTATATAGTTCCAAAGCGGCTCAAGGATTTAAGTTTCGGACGCTTCCGTGGCAAAAGCCGGTTGGAGCTAAAAGGAAATTCGGTGGGGAAATTAAATTTTGCCGATTTCCTGACAGCTACCTTCTGTTGATTCTGTCAAGCCTATAGCCTCTAACAAATGCGCAAAGTTTTTTTGATTTTATCGTGAAAAAAAAGACAATACGCTTGACAGATTTCCTATCTAGAATCACAATA
>SDBT01010717.1_pt1 | contig 14779 bp, 34 predicted proteins | sample 2277101 | NCBI WGS metagenome assembly SDBT01 (sample SAMN10404973, study PRJNA504765) | marine sediment metagenome | isolation source: marine sediment core GS10_PC15, 103 cmbsf | place: Arctic Ocean: Southern Knipovich Ridge | collected 2010
TCGGAAAGTTTTCATCCTCCACAATGCAAACCGGAATCGGAGCAACAACCACCTGCTCATAGGCTTCCCACGGTAAAAATAATAGCCGGAGAATTTATCAGCGGGAGTACTCAGTTCTTCAAACGACTCCACTAATTTTTTCGTTAAGTGTATCATCAATTCATCCCACTGTTTCACTATCATCAGTGAGCATAACAGCGAGTAATTCAGCCTTCATCATCTCTAAGCACCCTAATACCTCCGCGTTGCTTATTGTACCTCGATGACAATCAACAACTGCTTTTAAGCGGTTCATAAATACTTCAACTTCACCCATTGTCAATTCATCCTATTCACTGTGTGGCTAATCGCAGCCTTCTGCCGATACCCGTCATGCTTCTGAGCGGTAATCTCCCGCAAGTCATACTGCATCTTGAGCGGGCTTTCGAGAAGGTACATTTCAACACAGAACTCTTCAAATGACAGGTCTTTACCTTCAGGCGTAAAGAACTCGTCATAGAATTTTCTGTACTTCTTTCGGTTCTCAAGTGGAATCTTCCCGAACACGGCCATGAGGGACAGCTTTTTACCGGGCTTCTCAATTGGCTTAGTCTCTTCAAGTACGCCGTCATCGATTTCCTTTTCGCCCATACACCCCAAATCTTCTGGGGTTATGTCGGTCATGTCCATGTCTTCACTTACCACGATAGATTCTCCTCACAAGAATTGTGGTTCTTACAACTGCGTAAATGATAATAAGCGTGGCTGCTATTTCCATGTTGTGCTGGTGGTACCGCCTTCACCTGATACAGGAGGCCCAAGAGTTTTCTTATAGAGGATTTTTTCGCCGTTAATCTTAATAGGCAGATGATCTTTTTTCAACGCTTTATCCCCCACGAGTAAATCGGCTGCTTCGTCTCGTAATTTGGCGTTGATGCCACAAACTCGGCTATAATCTTCTCGTAACTCTTTGTTAGCTTTTTCCAATTCATCGTAAGCCATGTGACATTGTGACTCATGCCTGACAGTCGTTTCCAACTTTTCCTTCAACGTATCAAGTTCATTCATCAATTTGGTATTGGCCGTGGCTAAACCATAGCAATGATCGTGCTCAATAACAAGAGCATCATATTTTTCCTTCAGCTCATCTATCCTGGCAATCCGTTTTTCTTTCAGCATAATGAGGCGATCTCTTTCGGCCAGCAACTCATCATACCCAGGATTCAGCAACGCGACAACAACGCGGTCTTTTCTGTTACCACATACTGCATTGTCGGCTCTCTCACCAGAAATTTCCGATCCGTGCGAACCTGAATAATCGCTTGCCAGATTTAGGCCAAGAGGCTTCGGCTTAACCTGCACTCTGACGCCGATCGTTTCATCCTGATGGTCAATCTTAAAACTTGAGACGGCAACCACCGCATACTCAGGGTGCTTCTTTTCAAAATGCCGAACAACCTGGCCCTTGGATATGACGCCACCGCCGATATCGGAAATCGGGTAGCTCTCTTCGACAAATGTTTTTCCACTAATAATCTCTGTACTCATTTTCAATTCCTCTCTCAACAAGGTTTCAACTTAAAAGCAAATAAAGTCCTACGCCTAACAGTATGAACGCTATCATCCAATCTCGCATCGCAACCCCCTCAATAAAAGATTATTAATTACCCACGTCGTAAATATCCTCTATGACTTGAACAAACTCCACTGCTTCTTCGCAGCTACATGCATACACCGTTCGCATTATTCCTACTGCGTCTAATTTGCGATCTTCTTTCAGCATAACGTAGGCTATCCGAATTGCCCGTGTAGCTTTTTCAATGTCACTCATAATTCATGCCTCAACAAGGTAAAATAAAAACACATCTCTCTACATATACGCAGATTTGATAGGGGTTAGAAACGTATTTTGAAATTTATCTTTGAGAATTCCAAATTTTTTCAAGAATTTTTTCTCCAGTACTGCCAGTCTACATATATGTGTACAGACCACCATACTTGTCTACATATATACAGACTTTCGCACCATGCACGTTAAAGTACACTTTTGCATAAGTTGGCTAACTCGCTAAAACTGCATATAGCGATGAATGGGGAAATTGTGGCGTCCGATAAGGCTCTTCACCCGCATCCAGGTCCGATAACCGAAGGGTACCACCCCGGGGTCCGATAACAGGCGGGATTCGACTTCATCAAGCGGGTATGGTCCTATAACCACGTGTTGATCTACTTGTACGGCACGCTGTCTTATCGGCCCACAATGGCAATGGCCCTCAGCACGCCCGACAATAAGTGAATTAAGCGATTTAGCGTGTTCCGTGCTATAGGGATTATGCAGGTTGGCCCTTATAATCGGCAGGACCGGGGGTCAGTGCGGGTATATATTCTCAATAATGAGAAAGCGTACCCGAGATTGCAGATTGCACGTACGGTCCAAGCCAACCCGTACGTACGATTATAGTCGATATATTGGTATGCTGTGCGATTTAGTCAGAAGTGTACTGAAACGTGCATGATACCGGACGTTTGATGTCAGGTGAGATAATAGACGAGATATTGTGAGAATACCCAATTACTCACTAAAACAGCGTTTGGAGCTTAATAATGCCTGTGAGTTATTTGTCTTGAATGTCCGATAACTCACTTTAAGTCTTTATGCCATAAGCACTTACAATCAAAAATAAGCAAAATGAAGTGAGCAATTAGCTTTTCACACTGTGCATATATAGGATTATATTTTTACCCTTGTTCGGTTTTTGTTAGGGCACACTTTACATTTCTCTTTTATTCTCTTATGCTCAGTATGACAAACCTAATGGCTCAAAGGGTATAAAAATAGTCATAAGTGCTTGTCAATAAAGAATTTAAGGGTGAGCATTCGGGTTGTGGACCTTTGACTCCCTAAATCGTAAGTGCTGCAATGACAACGACTTATGATTCTTGCTGATTGCTCACCTGTTGGCTCGGTGATTGCTCACTTGCCGCAAGTTTTTATGGCACAACGACTTAAAACTATTTTTGAGAAAATACTTGACATACCATACAATGTGTGGTATACTTTCGACAGTGATACAAAATGTTTGCTCTGTAAAAACTTAATAAGCACCCCGCACCGTGTTGGGTGCTGTATGCAAATTTTTTTAAAGGGGATTTACCATGGCTACAGCAACAGCAACACAAACACCCGAACACAAAGCCGCAAGTGAGACCAGCAAAAAGAGTTTTACCGCGGTTATCAAAAACGGAGTTTTGACGATAACGTGTCCTGTTATCGAACGTGTATCGACAAAGGGGAAAACGGTGCTTGTCGCTAATGCCAAAAAGCAATTGGCATACAAGTCCGACAAGTACGGCGACCAAATTATCAATGTCGCCTGTAACGCCTATTTTTACAACCCCGATTTCGTGGAATAGGCAAACTGGCAATTGGGCAAGGCTCAAAGCATCGGGCCTCGCCCTATTTGCTTTTGGGGGGCCTCACAATGGCCGACAAGACACTAAAACAAAAGTACGCTGAAACATTGCGAAAACCGCACGCTTGCCGTCCTTGCGACAAGGCGAGCTTGAAACGGTTACCAAACTACTATTATGGCAAATTGAATTGAGGGGTGAAAAATGGACGAAAACAAAATTTACCGCCGTATAATAGATATTTTGCGGAAAGCGGGATATAGTATCGGCGGTCATGAGGACATTTTAGTAGCATTATCGGACTATGAAGAAAAACACGATGCGATGTTAGAGCACTTACTAATGCAAAAAGGTACTTGATTATCAGACCAGGTTTTAATTGATCTGGTCTTTTTATTTGCCTAAAGCTAAGCATTATAGGACTATAAATAAAATTTCAGAATCACAAGCCCGAAACGTTTCAGATTACTAACATTCGCCGGTATAAGTGGAGGGCTGCATATTATGGAAACGAAAAAAGACAGCAGATGCTGGTGCAAGGCATGCATGAAAATTTATCAGCGTAATTATCAGAGAATATATTATAAGGCACGCAGAAAAGCTATAATCAGTAGGACAAGTGCACATAAACAGACGCCAACGGGCAAAATCATGCACAATGAAAGTCGAATAAGGCACTGCTTGAAGTATCCAGAAAAAGTGAAAGCGAGGCGGGACACAAACAATGCTATTCACAACGGTATTATCAGACGGTCCGTATTTTGTGAGGGCTGCGGCCTGCCTGCAGTCACGCAAGCCCACCATGAAGATTATAACAAGCCATTAAAGGTAGACTGGCTTTGTAATGATTGCCACTCCAGAATCCACACCCGATAAAATCACCAACCCTGGCATCACGCGACAGTTTTTATCACACCCAATTAGCAAACCAACCAGTCGGTTTGCTTTTAACATCCGATAATATGCCCGCGACAATCGAATCACAGCATATTTTATCGGAGCAAATCAGCCGATTTTCCAGCCAGGTCCGATAATACACGCATTTCAGCCGATTCACCGCTGATTTTATTCGGACTTAAACTTATGGTCCGGAAACAAAATAAATAATCGCAAACGCTTGCCGCGAAAAGATTTACGGCGGCTTTCAAAAGATTATCTGAGATTTTTGTTTGCTTTTTCCGCAAGATGTGGTATATTTTCCACAGTGGCAAAAATGCCGAAACGAAAATTTTTTCTTTTTGTTGGGGAATTGAAGTGAGTATGGCGAATTATTGTTGTTACGAAGATTGTGTTGAAGATTCATTTGTTGCGACTACTTGTCCTATGGAATACGCATCATTCTTGAAGTCTATCGATGAAGATGAAATTGACATTGGCGGTGTAGCAGACCTTATCCACAACCACGAATCCGAAGAGATAAACCCTGATGTTGAAATAGCATTTGAAGCCCTTTGTTCTCAGTTCGAGAAAACTACGGGCCTTGTATTGGGTATGGCTTATCATTCGGCTGAGGATCGTGCCGATGATCTCGATGGGCATGTTTTCACTGTTGGCAATGTTTATGTACCTTCCGATGCTGGGAAAAAGTACGCAGGGCATATCGTCCGTAAACATTGGACCATATTTGGCTAAAAACGAAAACTTTTATTCTACAAGGGGAATTGAAATGAAAATGACAAGTAAAACATACGGCGAATTAGCTAACGCCATTGACAAAATTATGTCTAAGTACAGTCTCAAGATTATTGCAGAGCGTCGGCGAACTGTGAAGTTTGTAAAAAATCAATTTATAGCATTTTGTTGGTTAATGTTTCATGAAAGTAAATTTGGTGAAACACACAGGAAAATGTATGATACCCTTGATGATTCGCATATTGAAACAGCACTGAAACGCATCTTGTCTGATTTTAAGTAATACTTTTGGGAGCTTGAATCATGGGAAAATGCTGGGCCTGGAAAGAACACGTAATGGCGTTCTTATTGACAACGATAGCACTTTGGTGAAGGGGTAATGAAATGCAAATAGTATTTGGTATTAAATTATGGCGACCATCAAACCTATCGACGTATTTACGTAAGACTATTGACCGCATACCTCGACAACACGTAGGTTGGCAGAGTATTACTTATAAAGGAAGAAGGTATCGTCTTGGCGGTGGAATTAGAACAGACTATTTCATCAATTTGGATAATCCAATCGGGAAATAAGTAAAGGGGAGTGAAATGAAAATTCAGAAACTTGAACGTGTTCGCGGCAAGGATGAGTTTGCTATAACTGTCCAAATTAAAGCAAACGAGGTAAAATATCTACAACAAAAAGCCTATAAAAATGGGGTATCTGTTCAAAAACTTTTACGAGGCTGGTTAACTGCATCATTACAGGACCTTGTTATTTTTGTAAAAGAAAATCACGATTCTAAAAATTAAGGGGCTGAAATGTTCAAAGCGAAACAAGATGGCGGTAGAGATATAGGTGCGGGTGAAATCACCATGCTTTTAGATGGTGATTTAAGAAAATTTACAGAAGTTAACAGGTTTTTTGTAGACGCATCGGGCTGGGGTCAAGAAGGCGAACCTGCTTTGACCACAGATCAGTTTTTGAAAAAAGTCAAGGCGGGTAAATACTACGCGATAATTGAAGCCAGTCAATTTCAGGTTCACGTTGGGGAATATACTTTGGCAAAGGGGAACAGTGATGGGTAATGATTTTAAAAAAATTAAACTTACAACATCAGAGGAAAAGATACTGCGAGTAATACGGCAAGAGTGTCAAAATTCAAATCAAAAATATGATTTTTGGTTCACTTACGTTCCCGGTAAATGTAAACATTGCGGCTCTGACCACTGGATTGCAATAAATTATGAAGGCGGCTTTGATTTGCCACTTCGACCACATTTTAGAAACCAATACAGCGTACAATACCAAAAACCTTTAATTAAAAATTGGGAGTAATGATGACGAAAACTCGATTCAGAATTTACACTGAGTACATTCATAGCCGCCACATCGCGGAGATCGTGGACAAATACTTCGCCGATTATTCGATGTTCACTGGCATTGGACATTGCGATCACATAAAAGAACGGTGCTTGGTGATAGAAATTATCATCGGCTTTGTTGAAGGTAAAGGCGATGGGCATAATGAGGTCTTTGCGATATGCCAAGAGATCAACACGGCCAACGATCAAAAGTGTTGCCTTGTTACAGCGGAATCAGTTGACGTAATGACTGTAACCGAGAGAATGCAACCTGTGTAGTTATGTGTCGGCAATAGTGCTGCTGCTATATTGAAGCCGGAGGGAACTATTATGAAACCCAATTAAAGGATATGATTGTCGCATCGTGGATTATGACGGTGCGGCGATGATGGCCTTTATTGAAAAGGAGATGAAAGTGATAACAGTACAAGAACTGATTAAGAAGCTACAGTGCTTTGACGAACACCACGCCGTGAGTATTGAAGTTGATGCAGAATGTGGGCACCTAAAAGTAAAATGCGAAATTGACGATGTGCAATTCAAACACGGCGATTGCGTTTTAACCGGATTTACTGATTAAAAGAAAAACAATTAAGGCTTTGAATGGGGGAAATGATGGGCACTAAAAGAATTGAAGCAAAATTCAAAAAGAGTTTCCGATTAGGCACACCACGAGAATGTGGAAACAGCGGCTTCATCTTGTCGGATGGTTCAGTCATGCCGATTCTGGGACATGAACGTGCTTGCGAACAGATGGGCTTAAGATTAGCAATGGTGATTAAGTATGGAATGTGCCGATACTTAATCCGTACAGGGCAGCAAGGTGAAATAATTGCTTTAGAATATCACACGCTTACTCCAGAACAGAAAACCGCCATACGCGGTATTCTCAAAGCCGGAGAATTTTACACCGTGATTACAACCAAAACGACGGTTGACCGCCATCGTCCGATTCGTAGTTTAAATTTTTGAGGGTGAAATGACGAGTTGTACAGAATGCCGTAACAACGGCTATTGCCCGCTTTGGAAAAGTGAAAAGATAGACTTGCGAGCAAGTTTTGAATGCAGTGGGTCAGTCAATTATTGTAAGCAGATGGCGACTATGATTAATGTAGGTGAAATCCTTGCAATAAATTGCAAAAAATTTCAAAAATATGTTTGACTTTGCGTTTTTTCGGTGTATACTTTAAGCAGTGGAAATGAAAAATTTTGGAGGTATCATGGATAACAAAATCGGTACAAAAGAGTTTGATACGGTCGGCTACATCATGGACTATGAAAGCGGTGAAATTAACGACGAGAGGACACTCGAACTGTTTTCGCATCTTATCAAAACTGGTCGAGCGTGGACGTTACAGGGCAGTTATGGCCGAACAGCAAAGCAATTGATTGATGGTGGTTACATTAACAAAGATGGTGAAATACTTATCGAGGTGTAACATGAAAATTGAATATCCAAATTGTGCTATAACGTGTGAACAAGAAAATTGTATTAACAGAGAAAATAACAAAGAGATTGAAATAAATTGTACTAATTGTCGAGATAAAAATAAATGCTTAATGGCCTCTTAATAATGAAAAGGCGGTGTAATTTGTGCTGGTACAGCGAAAGCAGAAAGACGATTGAAACCATATTTGGCGATGATGCTGACATGTTCTGCGATTTGCTTGCGGCTACTTCACCACGTAAACAGGTCAAAGCCAATTGGAATGTAGCACGAGATATTTATGAACGGTACAAACATGACGGATATATTGATTGCAGTGGGATAATGAGTTCGATGATTCCGAACGTGCTAAGAGCATTATACAGAGAATCGCTATCGGGCTATAAAGTACCGGCCTTTGCTGCTAACCTCAAAGGGGACTTAAATCGCGTTACCCTCGACGTATGGACTTTACGCTATTTTGGCATGAAACAAGATATGATAAGACGAAAAGAATACTTCCGATTGGAAGCAGCTATACAAAAGATGGCAAGACGACGCGGTATGAAACCAGCAGAATATCAGGCTATGATATGGTGTAAAGCAGTAACAAAAGCTGGTAGAACTCCGGTGTCTTATAAAGATGTGGCTTAATTTATGGGAGGCTAAAATGATTATCGTCAACTATAAATCAAAGCGGCAGTTGAAGAAGGCAATCGGGGAAACTTTGAAAAATGATTGTGGTGGTATATTCACCGATTTGGATGGCAAGCCGCTTTTCGTAACGAACTTAGACAGCACGTTCAAAGCAACGGTTGTGTTAGCCGATGGTAAAATAGAAAGCGTGAGGTGAATCATGGGCAGAACAAAAAATTCTAAGGTTTATAGAACTCTTGATACTATCGCAGCGTGTGTCTATGATTGTCCCGATAATTTAATTAGAGAAATACATGCCGGGATAACTGATGAACGAGACGGGTACAAATTTGATTTTATCGAGGCTGTAAATACTTATCGGATAATGCTGGGTAGTAAAAAATTAAGCATTACTGCATAGAAAGTGTGAGGTAATTATGTTTAGCCAAGCAAATCCTACACCACCAATTCTCATATTGCCAATCGTCGAGCTTGAATTTAGCCTCAAGCACAAATGCGGCACCCATTTCTCCAGCGGCCCAGTCGATGTCGGCGTTACCACCACAGTCAACGGCGGGCTGGCGTACATCTGCGAGAAGTGTGCGGCAAAACGTGAAGCTGAGAAGGCTCAGGAAGCAGCCGATTTAGAAATTCAATTTGCAGAGAGGTGGGTAGCATAGTGGAAACATTAAGTAAAGAACTGCTTGAAAAGTACAACCTAAAAGAAATCCCGTTCGCGGATTTGCTGGATGGAGAAGAATTTAATACCATCTACGATTTTGTTGAACTTTACCCGCAGTTACAGGATGAGCATGGGTATTATCGACGTAAATTACAAGGGGCTGAAGTAGTTTATGCGGACGGTACTTTTGTGTTACCCCTTGAATTCGCAAAAGAATATACTGATGAAATCGTATACGTGAGGGCATAATGGGTCAGCACACGAGATTCCGTGCGTTCTTGAAATGCCGTCGAGATTGTGCGAAGTTGGAGAATCGGCTGTTTGATTGGGGGTGGATTAAGGATTGCTGGCGTCCGATCAAGAGCTACCACACCGTAAAGCGTGGCCGGAAGAAGGGGCAGATTGAAGTAGAGCTATTTGATCCACCAGGCAGGAAGCGTATCGTGCCTAAGAAATGTATGCGTTACAAGGAAAAGGGTTCTGTGTGAAAAAGAAAGATTTTTTCAGATTTTTCAAAATAAATGTTTCTATAACCTAACATTTCGCTATATTTACGGAGGGAAGTAAAATGAGAAAATTGGGGTTTGCGGCAGTGGCGAAATCAAAACGAGATAAAGCATACCGCCGAGATTACCCAGAAAAAGTAGAAGCGGGGCGTATACTTAATGACGCAGTGCATAGTGGTAAGATAAAAAGGTCTGTATTCTGTGAAGGATGTGGCCTACCAAAGAAGGTACAAGGATATCACGAAGATTATGATAAACCGTTGGGAGTAGAATGGTTGTGTAAATTATGCCATAAGGCTGAGCATAAAAGCCATAGAGGACCAAGCATGAAACAAAAATTATCCGATAGACAAGTAGAAGCATATAAACTATGTTCAGGGGATTTTGAAGGGCTGCCTACCGCTGATGCGGCTGTACTGATGAACATAACTCCTCAGGCTGTTAATCGTTTACTAAGAAGAGCAGAGGTAGCCTGCCCACAACTCTTCCCGCTGCTCACCAAGCAAGAAGTGGATGTGAAAGCCTTACTTGCAATCGGGTGGAGTAAGCAAGAAATAGCGGATCAACTACAGGTCTGCCTCAGTCGTGTTAGACAAATCATCGTAGCGATCAACGATAAGCAGGGCACTGTTCGCCTACCGCCTGTGAAAATCGTGCGATATCAATCGTTTATGGATTCCCAGATTAAGGAAAGATTCTAATGTGCATAAAAAATCATGAGGGCGAACTTCAAAAAGTGCGATCAAAAGGTGGTGAATTGAAACTGTGGAAGGTTGTACGCAGGGATAACAAAATTGGTCTTTGGACAGGTACTGGATGGAGAAACCCCGATGCTGAAGAATACCTTCTCGGATTAAATACAGCTAAGGACTCGCAAGTTGGCTACCAGTATCCGACACGGAGACAGGGACAGTTTCATTGTTTCTTCACGCGTAAAGAAGCTCGTGCGTATATGAATTATCGTTATAAGAGTTGTTCTGTTTTTAAGTTAGATAAGAGCAAATACACTAAGATCGTTCGAGTATGTGCTAAGTCTTCTGCTGTTGTAATGGTGGGTAAAGACTACGATACAGGCATTCGAGCCATCAGCGTCAGCAAAATGGAAATCAAGTCTCTTAAACATCAGAGGTAAGCCGTGTACAGAAACAAACTATGTCCAAAGTGGCTAAGAGACTTGTTAGAGTTGTTAGCCCGGCTTGCTGAAAGTAAAAAGTGTAAGCCTATCGTCAGGCAGCATAGGAAAATCGGCAGGAATGAAGTATGCCGATGCAAGTCTGGAATGAAATACAAGCATTGCCATTACAGTAGCGATGTTCAAAGAGGAATCAGATAAGGGGGTCAACGTGAATGTAAAAAATAAGAAACTAATAGCACTCGTGGTACTTAGTTTTCCATTTATAGTGCTGGGGTTCGTGGTTGCAACATTCAAATACGGATACAGGTTTGGAAAATTGGTGTCCGTGCTAATACTGGAATAAAAGGGGGCAAGTATGAGGAAATTTGATTCAGGTGCTACAAGAGATACAGTAGAAGGTAAGCATGACTTAGAAGGTTTTCTTAGCCCGGCAGTTTTGAACAGGTACGCTGAGTACATGAACAAACACCGCAAGCAGGCCGATGGCGAGTTGCGGGATTCAGACAACTGGCAGAAAGGCATACCGCTGGATGTGTACATGAAGTCTGCTTTCCGGCATTTCTTTGATCTGTGGGCCAATCACAGGCATATAGATTCGGCGATCAAAGAGGACGTCGAGGAAAGCCTGTGTGCTTTGCTCTTTAACACGATGGGCTATCTCCATGAGTATCTGAAAAGCAAAGCGGACGAATACAACGTAGTAGAAATCGATGGCCCATACGTACCGCAGCCTGGTGATGTCGTTGGTATTAGGCTGCGAGAAAGTATAGTGCATACAGTCGCGGGCATTTATTTACAAAATGTCAAGAACGCAAATTACAGCGGCGAGGTAGTTAACAAGCTGGATTCACCGGCTGAACTTTACGGTGTGAAACTGGCCCCCTACGTCTATATCAATCTGTACCTCGACGAAATCTTTTTACTGAAAAGGGAGGACTAATATGCGTTATTACTTATCACATGCTATACGTGGTAAAGCAGGTCTAAATGCCTTGCATGGCCAGCAGGCCAAAAACTGTGCTGAGGCCAAGCGGGTAGCCAACGTCTTGAGGGGGCTATTCCCAAAGCTGGAGCTTTACGTACCGGCGGAAAATGAAACCTTTGTACAGATAGCCTATGATACAGGGCATCTTGCGGAGAAAGAAATCTTGGACATAGACTGCAAGATCATTGACAATCTTGACGGCGTATTAGTGTACGTTCCCGACGATGATGAACTTCAAGGTGGCCGGAAGATCGAATACGATCACGCAGTAGCCACAAATAAGTCAGTTTGTATATTTCATACGCCAGAAGAAGCAGCCGATTATATTGAAGCCATGTATCGAAAAGAGCTAATATGATTTCAACCGTACAGTTATGTAAAGCACTTGAAGTATTAGGTTATGGAACTTATCCTGGAAAGGAAAAAACTATGGAAAACAAAATGGGCCATTTCATCGGATGGGAGTTCGGGGTGCCAGTGAAAGTATCAAGTCGAAATTCTTCATCACCGTACACTGACCAAGTACTACTAATTCAAGAAACTGATAATACTTTTATAGTGAAGTTTAAGTACTTTATTAAAGAGTATAATAAGGCGGTATGTTGCTACGAGCTTATCCCGTACAAATATGGTCGAGCCCCCTACAGCCCACGATATCCTGTGTGTAAAAGTAATTCCTATATCGCGTTTTGCAATTCGTCCGACAAGATTAACTGTTTAGATTCTGCTCAAGGGCTTATATTTAAAGAAATCAAACAGCCCACCGCCACTCTCAACATCGACGGCAAAACAATCGAACTCAGTGTCGAAACAACAGCCGAACTCAAGAAGAAATTGGGGGTGTGATTATGAGTAGAGTATTAGCAGTCGGCGACCCACACGGACCAGTAGATCACCCCGGCTATCTCCTGCTTTGTCAAGATACTTATGATGAATATAACTGCGACACTGTTGTAATCATCGGAGACTTAGCAGATCAGCAAGCAATTAGTTTTCATGCGATAAATCCCGATTGTCCAAGTCCGTCGGATGAATTCGAGCTTACAAAAATGTGTATACAAAAGTGGTATGCCGCTTTCCCCGATGCAAAAATTTGTATTGGAAACCATGATGAAAGAGTAATACGAAAAGCTCAATCGGTAGGGATACCGTCTAAGTATTTAAGAAATTACAGTGAAATGTGGAATACCCCTAACTGGGTATGGGACTACGAACACCACATAGACGAGGTGTGCTTCCTTCATGGGATAGCAAGAGGTGGCATAAACCCTGCTTGGAATGCTATGTCTAAGAAAATGCAATCCGTGGTAATGGGCCACTGCCATAGTAGAGCAGGTATAAAATTCAGGACTGTCCACGACAAAAGGTTTTTTGCTATGGATACAGGTTGCGGGATAGACATTGACGCTTTCCAATTTGCTTACGGCAAACATTGTGATGAAAGACCTGTACTTGGATGTGGTGTAATAATTGACGGCATACCTTACTATGAAATAATGCCGTGTAGTTCTGGTGAACTTTATCATAAATCTAATTTTAAGAAAAGGAAAAGATGAGCAGTGGTAAAGGATCAAAACGCAGGCCATGCCAGATTAGTCGTGAAGAAGAATTGCTACGCTGGAAGTTGGCTCTCGGTGAGATCACGTTGGACGTATACAGTATAGAAATGAGAAAGTTAAGAGAAGAAAAATGAGTAAGGGAGGGTTTACCTTTGGAAACCACGCACTATACGGGCTACGTAGTTAGCAAAGACGGTGTATGCGGTAATTGCGTGAGCGGCTTAATGGTTGACTGTACTATCGACTATGGGGTAGTATGTCGTATTGATTCAAAGGATCACAGTCGATGGGACACCTGTACAAAATTTAAGGAAGAAAAATGAGTAAAGGCGGATTCACATTCGGAGACCATGCACTATACAGGCTACGGAAATACTACCGTGGCTGGATAGACCACACTCTGTTCTCCGCTTGGAAGCTGCCGCTTTGTCCTCGTGATCGTGGTAACATCATGCAGTTAAAAGAAAGCGTTGACCCTCCGAAGACTGAAGACCCGGGACTAATCGGCGGAAGTCTTCAGAAATACGGCACGGTCAGTCAGCGTGATGATAAGATAGCTTGCCTGATGGTTATGATTATCAATCTCATTCAGGTGTGGCATGAGCATAGTGAAGAACACCCTGATCGTGTTGAAGATTTGCTGGTTGAGCTTGACCGTGTAATTGAAGAATGGGAGCGAGAAGAAGTAATCGGGAGTATTAAAACTGGATTTAAATTGGGGGTGAAATAATATGAGTGGTTCAACTTATAGGTGTATATTATGTGATAAAGATTGGAAAAATTGTAAGTGCAAGGATTTACCGATCCTTGATAATGAAGCATACAATAAACCGTGTCCGTATAATTCGACAATAATGTGTGTCCAAATGCCTTGTGATGTCGATGATGATAACTATTGTGATGATGGATGCCCTAATAGAAAGGGTGCAAAATGAGGTTGTGGCTTGACGTATTTATTGCTATTCTTTTAGAGCCTGGCGTTGCTATTGGGATTTTTATAGGCTTATGCTGTTGTTGCATCTTCCCTTTAATGAAAGAATAAAATGATTACAAAAGAAATCCTACAATTGGCCGCTTTATCTTAGAGGGTGAAACGACTAAAAATTATATAGAAAGGAAAGCCATGACAAAAAGTGAGCTATTAAAAAAGATTGCGTCCTTTGATGATGATGCCATACTAATTTTCTCCAATGACGTAAGAGATTTTAGAGACCTGGAAAGCGACGGTGCTTCAATTCACGATGTGCTACAGGTCAACACAGGAACGTATAAATATATAGTGTTTGTGGAGTAAATAATGATTACCAAAGAAATCCTACAATTGGCAGGTTATCCGACTGACTTCGTGGTGATCGATTTTGAAACATACTTCGATTCTGAGTACTCAGTCACCAAGATGAGTGGCTGGGAATATGTGCTGGATGAGCGGTTTGAAATACTCGGCTGTGGATTTAAGTTTTCTGATGTTAATTCTGATTCT
>SDBT01010718.1_pt1 | contig 14779 bp, 18 predicted proteins | sample 2277101 | NCBI WGS metagenome assembly SDBT01 (sample SAMN10404973, study PRJNA504765) | marine sediment metagenome | isolation source: marine sediment core GS10_PC15, 103 cmbsf | place: Arctic Ocean: Southern Knipovich Ridge | collected 2010
TGGCGGCACCGGTTCCGGCTCAATGCCGATAATGGCACAGAGAATAAAAGAGCGCTATGAGGACAAGCCAGTCTACGCTCTGGTCGTCCTCCCCTTTGAACATGAAGAGACAACAGAGGCCAGAACGATTCTTAATTCAGCTAGCTGCCTCAAGGCAACTTACTCAGTCGCCGATGCGGTATTCCTGATTGATAACCAACGGTATGTAAAAAAGGACTCTTCACTGCTAAACAACATGGCGGCCATCAACCAATTAATAGCTGAACCTTTCTACGATTTACTTTGCGCCGGTGAAGAGAAAAAAGCCAAGAATATTGGTGCCAGATTACTTGATGCCGGAGACATAATCGAGACTCTGGCCGGATGGACAGTGTTGGGCTATGGCAAATCAGAACTGTCAGCGATTAGAATCCCCTTTTATCGGACGCGCAACTTCAGGAAGAAAAGTACGGAAACCCACAAGGGAATACAGGCGATGGACCAGGCGATAAGCGACTTATCCCTCAAATGCAATCCTCAGGATTCAGGTAGCGCACTATACCTGCTGTCGGGACCAAGTGCAGAAATGAATATGGACCTGGTCAAGGAACTTGGAGACTGCCTGAGAAGTTTAGCCCCCGAGGCTACAATCAGGTATGGCGATTACCCTCGGAAACAAAACGCAGTGAGAACTACGGTTGTCCTATCCCAGCTCAAGAATGTGGAGAAGGTCAGGGAATACTATGACAAAATGCCTGACTTAATCCAGGACAAAGAGAGGCGACAGGAAGATATCGAAGCCAAACTTAAAGAGTTGATAGATGCCTCAACAGCGGTTCCCTCGCTGTTCTAGTCAGGCAATCCAAATACTCGTGCTTACACCCATGGGTGGCATGTCTTATATATTTAGTTATCTAAAGCGCTGCCCACGGGTGTAATGCGTCTTACACTACGGGTTTAGCCGTAAGGAATAAGAGGCATTCCCTGTAATCAGGACTGCGTATTTAGAGAGCCAATTTAGTGTGCGCGCAGAATGTAGTTGAGGGTTAGGGGAGGGGTGTGCTTAAGGCTAGTCGCCTTTAGGCTGAGCAAGCCTCACCTTAACTGCCTGCGGACGACCATCACGTCCCTGACCCTTCTCAAACTCCACTTCTTGCCCTTCGCTAAGGCTGGTAAATTCCACTCCCTCAATATCGTTGCGATGGAAGAAGAGGTCTTCTTCCCCCTCTCCTTTTATGAAGCCATAGCCACGGTCCATGAGCCGCCTGATTGTACCCTTTGGCATAGCATACCTCCTTCCGAGTCAGCTTTGACCCTACACTAGCACTACAGTTTATTTAATTCTCAAGTCTCCTTCATATGCTAGAGCTTTAGTATAGCCCCATCAAAATGGCTTGTCAATACCCCAAAATCAGTGCGTGCGGAACGTAGTTATAATGTGGGCGTTAGCACTCTTATCCGCCAATATGGTAATATATGTTTGCTGTAAGGGGGCAATATGGCATATGAATACGAAATAAGTGACTTAGCCAAAGAAGAATCCTGGCGTATGTTCCGGATAATCGGCGAGCTAGTCGAGGGGTTTGATAAACTTTCCAGCATTGAACCAGCGGTAACCATATACGGTTCGGCTCGAATTACGGCGCATGACGAGCTATATTCCCAGACAGAGGAAATAGCCCGTCGGCTTGGGGAGATGGGCTTCTCCATCATAACTGGTGGTGGACCAGGTGTGATGGAGGCAGCCAACAAAGGCGCCCTTAAAGCTGGGGTTGCATCAGTCGGACTAAATATTGAACTACCTGAGGAACAGATTAATAATGCTTACACCACAAAATCCATAACATTTAGTCACTTCTTTGCTCGTAAAGTCATGCTGGTGAAGTATGCCACTGCCTTTATCATACTGCCGGGCGGGTTAGGCACGCTTGATGAGTTAACCGAGATACTAACCCTGATGCAAACCCATAAGATAAAACCTTTCCCGGTGGTATTATTCAACAGCGAGTACTGGAAGGGATTTCTAGACTGGCTGCGGAGTGTTGTCTTAGCTAGAGAATTTATCTCGGAAGAAGACCTTAACCTGCTTAGAGTTTGCGATGAGCCTGATGCGCTAATTGAGATTGTCCAGAGATGGTATTTGAAGCAGGAAGTCGTTGGTAGAAAGGCAGTGGTCAGATAACTACCAACTAGCCTTCGGCTGCCCAGTATGCACTGTACCCCCTGACACCTGACCGAAGCCAGTTTTTCCCCCCTTCAAACCCATCTGGCTAATCAATAAGGCGAGAAACGGCTGCGGAACCATCAAATTCAGAATACGGGGCATACTAATCTAGCTAAGGCCAGTTATCTTTCCTCTATAGTTATGCGTATTATGGTATCACCCGACTCAATTTTTTCAAGGACATCCATCCCCTCTATTAGCTGACCAAATACCGAGTGCTTACCATCAAGACTGTGCTGGGGGGTATAAGTAATGAAAAACTGGCTGCCATTAGTATTAGGACCGGAATTAGCCATTGATAGCGCACCAGCAACATGGGTATGCTCGGTAAATTCATCAGGAAAGCGGTAACCGGGGGTGCCTCTTCCGGTTCCGGTAGGGTCTCCTCCCTGAGCCATAAAGCCGGGGATAACGCGGTGGAATGTAGTACCATCATAGAATCCCTCACCGGCGAGGAAGACAAAGTTGTTGACCGTTAGCGGAACATCACTGGCGAATAGCTCCAGCACCAGGTTACCCTTTTCTGTTTCAATAGTAGCGGTGTATTGCTTACTGGTATCAATTGTCATTGGTGGTGGTGCTGAGTAAGTTTTAGCCTTGGGCGCGGCACCAGCACATGACGCCGAAAGCAGTGTTACCAGAACCAAGATGATGCCCGCTATTCGAGATAGACTCCAAGTTGTCATAAATCTACTTTCACCTTTCTTATAAACAGGAGCAATTAAGTGTACCTAGTCTTAAATCTTCTCATTTAATTACACTCTGTCAGATTGTAACCGGTGTGTCGTCAGCCACAAACCTTTTGGTTTCCGGTTAATTCAGTCAGCCGGCTCGCTTCTCAGCTAAATTACCGGCCCAGGGCAACTTATACATTGTTCCCTGATAAGCTTTAATCATCAGGATTACCCAGAGTATCAATCCGATAACTGATATAATCCAAGAAAAGGCACCCCCAACCACGGGTATCCAACCAAGGATAATATTGGCAATTGTCAGGGTGCCAAAGACATAAATCGACTGTATAGCATGGAAGCGGACAAGCTTGCTCTCCCTCTCTATCAAGATAAACACGAGACCGCTTATCCAACCGAGGACATAACATAGTAGCCCAGCAACATTGGCCGTCAACCCTGTGGAGCTCTTCTCCATTTGACTGCACCTCCTTACATTATAGTGTAGGTATATGAGTATACCACAGTTGGACAAGTGTCAATAGCTATTTTCATTTCTCTACCCTCACACTTATTTCTCCCGTAATTACGGATTCATCATTTTGATTCCGGCAGAGCACATCGCAGTGAATCGAGGTTTGAGCTTCATTTTTCACGATCCTGGATATCCGGCCACTCACCGTTATTGTATCGCCCGGCCGGGCCGGGGTTCTAAACCGTACATCGAGTTTGCCCCCGGTTAACCAGCTTCGCCCGAAGGCAGCGCTCATCATCTGGGAAACATAGGCCAAGATGAGCATACCATGGGCAATAGTGCCGCCAAGAGGGGTCTTCTTGGCGAAGTCCTCATCTATGTGGATAGGATTGAAATCCTTGCTGGCTTCGGCATACAGGTTAATCCGGTGCTGCGTAACCGTCTTTTTCATCTCGGGCAAGTTCATTCCCTCAGCCAACTCAGATAATTGCCGTTCTGGTTCCATTTCCATTACCGTCCGTTATTCCCATCATTACTCAGGCAATATAAAACTGGTTTTCCCTTTGAGCACTGCTTTCTGTCTCTGATTAAAAACATTAAGGTCAATAGTCAAAAGGTGAAATTTCCTACGGCTCTGCTTCCGGCTCACCCTGGCATAACTAATGAGAGTATCGTTTATACTCACGGTGTCTATAAATTCAAACTCCTGAGAGATATGTATTGTTCCCGGAGGTAGGCAAATACCATCGGAGAGTGCCGTCATCGCACAGGCAGCTACCGCCATGGTAGGAACCAGCCCAGTATCCTGATATAGGCTACTCGTTTCCTCAACTGCCTTGAGGTAAGTAGAAACCATCGTCGAGTCTAGCTCATAGCTGGCCGGAGGAAACTCATACCCGGTCACTAGGTGGTCATATTCAATCTTTCGTGGTCTTAGCATCCAGTCTCACTTAGTATCTATTCCCTAATTGCTATAAATAGACCTACTTGGCATAGCATTTCTGGGCATACTATCACCGCCGAGAACCCTTGTCAAGAGAGTATTCTCGTCAATATGATTAGTTCCGTCAACTTCACCCGTCCCACACCGGGGGCTACTGTTTCAATATCACTACACTGGGCCGAGCTCGGCAAAATCTACCCCACCGACTTCACTGAGGAATGACAAGTTAGTTCCGCACACAGAACGGTTGATTAAGTCCAACCTGGTTTTACTGGTCTAAACCGTCACCGCTGGCGCGAGGGGTAACAATAATGTGGGGCCAGGCTTGCGTTGTAAATAAGACTTGGTATATTTAACCGGGAAAGAGTAAACGACTTGAACTCCAGAATGCTCCAAACAGAAAAGAAACACACCTACAGCCTGCGGTTTTGTCCCAAAAGGACCAATTACCATGTTGAATGAGCCTTTTGTCTCGTCATAAATAGCCTCAAGCAGCTTCCTGACAGCATACGGGTTATCCGCCGGTACGTCTCCCACTTCCATCGCAGGCTGTGAAAGTAAGTAGGAATTATTCTCCTGAGCATATTTCAGGTAATCGGGATTGCCATAGCGTGGTGGGGTAGTTATTAGAGCAAATGTCTTCGCCGGATTGAAGTGCTTCCACACCACCAAGGACCGTTCCGGCTCAAATCCCAAAAATAGGACAAGAACCGTTTGCTTCTCCAACGAAACACGGCCAAAAAAGTTAGGTATGGTGGTAATTTGCTCCACCCCCTGAGTAAGTTTAGTTGGTAAATATGTCTGTGTTGTGTGAAGAATACGAGGAATCCCTAGGTTTAATTCGACCACAAAGTAATGAAGAAGCTCCAATAAGTAGACCTTGGTAAAGCCACTTATGTCAATTGTGATGAAAGGCTCTTCTGGATTCCTAGGCTCACACTGCTTCCAGATGTTTTTCAGTTGGCCAATCCCCTCAACGGGATTATCTCTCTGGCACGAAATAACAAAGGTGCCTTTAGAAGTTCTTTTTCCCAGCTCACTCTGTAATCTATACAGGTTGTTATCAACCTGTTTCTTGTAAAGGGGTTCCTCGATGACAAAGATTATGGCAAAGCGTGTCCGGTAGTCAATGCCCATTTTTGATACGCTTGAAAAGCACCTGTCTTCAAAACTAGCACAACAAATAAAAAGGTCATCGGGGCCGTATTCATTCAGCCGGGTCAAATGTTTAACTTCGATTGGCTCATCAGTTGCCCTCATCTTGTTACCTCCATTTAGCTACTTAAGGTGCCCATTACTAAGGGGTTTTCAATCTTAAAAGTAGGTTGGTCAACTCGTTTTAGACGCTCTATCGGGTAGGGGCCTAGCTGCTCTGTTCCCGCCAGTATTCCTTTATAGTCTGATTTTTCTTGCATTCTGCTCTCTATTCCCCGTTAGTACTCGCCAACTTCCGCTATTTAGAGCTACATTGTAATTATATAGCAACTATATATCAAGAGACAAACCTATGGCCTTTGCCTCATTTTTACATTCTACCAGATTGTTCCTGATAACACCTATCTATCTGAGCGAGAGCAATGGCAATGATAAAGATAGCAAGGTGCCGAGGGATACAACATCCGGCGATGATGCATTATAATGGTTTCAGGAAATGAGGTAGGGCGAGTAACAAACAATCCGTTCCCAAGCTGGTCGCCCTAATAATGGCCGCATCGGTCTTGGTTGCCGCCATGGCTTGATCTCTCCAAGTATGAGCCAGAGGTAACCGAGATGCCAACCGTGGTCAGCATCGAGACCGGCGACGGCACGGCCCAAATCAACTACATCATTGAGTGACCCCAATTATGCCCAGCTATGTTAAGGTGATAACTAGAGCTTGAGGCGACTTATATAGCTATAGTATCAGTACTATTGACAACACTAGACGTGTTGTATATATAATATGGAAGCTGAGAATAGACGACATAGCGGGCTAGTGCTAATTAAAGCAAGGGTGTCAGCAACTCCACTGAAATTAAAAGGGGGTAGCCGGATGGAAACTACAATTGACCAAGGGAAAGAAGTTAAGTCTGATACGGGTGTGCACGAATATCGGGAAGCGGTGAAGAAGCTGATTGAAACAGAGGTGAAGAACGTCATAGATGTGGAGATGAGAAAGGCCGCCCAGGAGCTGTTAGACGAACAGAGGAAGGCCATCAGGCAGATGGTGGAAGAACACCGGACCGCAATCAGGGAGGCGGTGGAAGAGGAGAAGAAAGCGATCTGGACAAGGGTAGAGGAGCTGAAGAAATCAATGTTAAAACTCGGCCTATGATAACCGCTTGCCGGTAAACCGCAACACCGGCAAAAAAACCACCCAGACTTTTACGGTCTATGGCTTTGCTCAACCTGAGCTGGAAGTGTAAACATAGTCCTCCAATCTGGGCTTACACTCATATTCATAACAATGGAGTTTGCTATCGCCGCCACATACTACCTCATCACGACAGAGTTAACCATTTTGCGCCAGACTGTTACGGCACATTGCCAAGTCATAGTTGATTGCCCACTTGACATTTGTCCACAATAGGATAAAATATTATTAGTTAGATTATATCAGAGCGAGTAAAATGACTAGGAGGATAAGGTGGACTGGTGGCAAATAGTACTAATTGTCCTAGCCTCCATTATCGCTGGGCTACTTATAGGTGGCCTGTTAAGCTACCTAACGGCGCGACTTCTCAAGAGGCCGCTGCTTGAGATGCCGTTTCTTAAAAAGCGTGAAACGACCACAGTGGTTGAAGAACCACTGAAATCCACTGCCCCTGACCTGCTGGCCGAATTAATTAAAAAGCGTGAAATGATGGGGCAACAGGCTAAAGAGCAGGCAAAAAGAGAGGCGGAGGCAGCAAAGAAAGTCAGAGAGGCCGAAAAGCAACAAAGAAAAGAAGCCGAGCAACAGGCTAAAGAGCAGGCAAAAAGAGAGGCCGAGGCAGCAAGAATGGCCAGAGAGGCCGAAAAGCAACAAAGAAAAGAAGCCGAGCAACAGGCTAAAGAGCAGGCAAAAAGAGGGGTGGAGACAGCCAGAATGGCCAGAGAGGCCGAGGAGCGGGAAGGAAAAGAAGCCGAAGTGGTTGAAGCACCGCTGAAATCCACTGCCCCTGATCTAGTTGCTGAAGTTGAAAACAACCGCCAGATAGCGACTCAGCCCTGGACGGGCAAATTGCTACCCTTTGCCACCGGCGTGTGGGATGCAAGCCGAGATGGAGTCCCTGCATTACCGGTAAATCTTGGTGAGGACCTAACACAAGCTTACGTCGATATGCGTCTGGCCAACAGCATTGTTTGGTTGGCAACGGAATTAGGTCGTAGAAGCCAAAATTTAGATGATAATTACACGAAACTGTGCACTAACATTGCCACAAGGCTTGACAAGATATTACCCTTGCTAAAACAGTCAGCCAACTAGTAGCCATAAAGCTTACCACGATGGCAAACGCCATCCCATAAGCCACGGGAGATTGCAGTTCTTTGTTGTGTCGACAAGTCCTATTCAACTCTTCGGCGGATGATAGTTAGCCAAACAACCGTTGCCCCAGCTACGATACCAGCGATGATGCCGGCGATAACCCACCAGTTGAGTGGGACGGCTGGTGGTGGCTTGACCGTAAATGTGCCAGCTAGACCATTGACACTTATTGCATAGGTTGCGGTAACATCCTTGGATATGGTAAAGGAGACCCCCTGGCTAGCACCGCCATCCAGAGTTACATCCTTAGTAGCCACTACTATATTATCTATCTTCAAGGTTACTTCATAGCTGCCGGTAAGGTCACCAGTATTGGTAACTAGGGTGCTGATGGTTACGCTTTCTCCGATATCAATCTCAGCAGGAGATATAGTCAGGGCACTAACGCTAAAAGCGGCTGGTGCCGGCGGTGCTGGTGGTGACACCACTGCCTTCACGGTGAATGAACCAGACTGACCATCAATGCTGACGGCATAGGTGGCCGCAACATCCCTAGAAACCGTGAAGGTTACCGACTCACTGGCACCACCATCCAGGGTTACCTCTTCAGTGGCTGCTGTTACGTTGTCTATCTTAAGGCTTATTTCATAACTGCGGGTGGCATGGCCGACATTGAGAACAAGGGCACTGATGGTTACATCATCGCCAATATCAACCTCGCCAGGAGTTATCTCCAACTCGCTCACTTGAGCCGCTGGTGGCATGCCCGCAGTGGTAAAGGTATATTCTTCAGGAGGGAACTCCCATTCCGAAAGGTTGCCTGACTTATCTTTTGATAGTGTCTTGTAGTAATAGGTGGTACCGGGGGTAAGGCCAGTGAGTTGAACATGGTGATAAATAACCCTGTCTTCATCCAGCTCCGAGAACATAGAGGGGCTTGCCCAGTACTCTACCTGACTATCACTAAGCTCGTGAGTCTTCCAGTAGATATCAGCAGTGGTCCCGGTAATGCCAGACGCTGAAATATCAGAAAGTCTAGGCGAGGTTCTATCCACTCCCCCACCACCGCCACCTCCATACCCTTGGGCATAAATAAGGGTAACTGGTAGGGCAAACCACAATGGGATAGCCACAGCTAATACCAAAGAAAATGTCACTACCACCCTGAAATAGCTCTTGGACTTCATATCCAATAAGTTTAACAAAATAGCGCCCTCGTCAATAGCCTAGCACAAAATAGCACTCTCGTCAATGGCCTAGCACAAAATAACACTCTTGTCAATAGCCTAGCACAAAATAACACTCTTGTCAAGTAGGCGATTAGTTTGGTAGGAGATTGAATAAACTCTTAACCATGAAGAATATAACAGGACTTACATTACTCTTTCGTAGGCGCTAGGAGGCAAGCTCAGGGTCAAGCTCTATCGCCTTGCTGATGTCGGCATTCCCCTGCTCATATTCCCCCAATTCAATGTAGGCCCAGCCTCGATTGTGATAGGCAAAGGCAAGCTCAGGGTCAAGCTCTATCGCCTTGCTGGTGTCGACAATCCCTTGCTCATATTCCCCTAACTCAATGTAGGCCCAGCCTCGATTGTTATAGGCAAGGGCAAGCTCAGGGTCAAGCTCTATCGCCCTGTTGAAAGCGACTATCGCTTGGTCGTATTTCCCTTCGTTATTGTAGACAAAGCCCTGATTGTTGTAGGTAAGGGCTGAATACTCAACCGGTGAAACAAACCACAATAAGGTAGCAACTACCAATACTAAAGCTCCGGCAACCGCCGGCTTATACACCTTTCTTCCGCTCATAATAATGCTGTTTCTAGTATTTTACTATCATTTAAGACAAATGGCTATTTCCTGAGTGATACTCTAAAAATAAGGTCTGGAACCAGGTATGCTTATTTACCCTTCGGGGCTTCCGTGAGTACGTAAATACTCTTTCTTACCTCCACTAGGTCAGGGTTTTGGCATGGTGCCCGGGTATAAACGATTGAGATACCGTTTTCCCTGAGGAAAGTAGTGTCATCACAGCCACCCTTAAGGAAGTCATCGGCTTTCCTAGTAATGGGCGTGGGGTAAGAATGTATCCGGGTGAATACCATTTTCTGTGTAATAGCGGTAAAGGCAGTAGCCTCCCACGGGTCAAGGATCGCCTTTTCATAATCATCACTGATGTTATCCTTAATCCAGACGAACGCCTCGTAGTCCTGCTCATCAATCATGTTGTAGTAATAGGTGCTCTGACGAGCGGGAATAGCTATGACCAGGGTAAGAACAACGAGAGCTAAGCACAGTACCTTGCCTATATTCTCTGTAAGCAGAGGTGCTCTCCATCGGCGGCTGAGTCTTTCCGGTAGTCTGAGGTTTTTTACCCACATCAAGCCAGCACCAGCGACTATACTTAGCATCAGCATCATACCCATCAGCCCCCGGTCATATATTATTGGCACCCCGTAGTGTAAGGTAAAAAAAGTAGCCAGCATTAGCAGCATAGCCAGTAAGCCCAGTGTCAAACCGTAGTTTTTCCCCCCGCCCCTTAGCGTGAGCACAAAAGTGCCGAGGAGACTGAACAGGATGGGAAGGTAGCCATAGGTAGCGATAATCGGTGGGTAGTCAACATGTGTTTTCAAAGGCTGTGGAACAAGGAGCTCTTTTGCCGTGGGCAGCAATAAGTCGAATATCCAGGGGAATGGTATCAGGAAGGGGACAACCAGAACCAGCGTTAAACCCAAGCTGTGCTTGAAGTTGCCTTTAAAATTGAGTAGGATATAGGGAGTAAGAATAATGACCAGGCTAATGGCAGAAGGGGCGTGTATTGAAAGCAGAAAAGAAGTAAAGATAAACACCGTCAAATAAGACCACACATTCCTGAAGTTAAAGACAAGAAAGATGGAAAGGGAAATAAAGACTAGCCCCATAGCCACTGGCACCAGAAAGGCAGGGCCGAGTATGCCCACGGTGGTTGGTATCAGGCAGGTAAAGAGCGCAGCCTCCCAGCCAAAGCCCTGCCGGCGAGCCAGGGTATAAACCGATAGGATGGTAATTATGAACACAATGCCAGGGAAGTACCTGAAGATAGTTAGCCAGGAGAGACCACTAATCTGCTGGAATACACCCCAGAACAGGTGGAAACCAGCCTCCAGATTGGTGAATAAGTGAACTGCCTGCCCAGAAAAGGGATCAGCAAAGGCGGTACTACCTGCCCGTAGCATTGCCTCGGAGTAAGCCAGGTGAACCCATTCATCAATGTGCACCGGGTAAGGATAGTTAAGGTGTGGGATAAAGGCAATATAGAAAGCCAATGCCATTATCAATGGTAGTATCAGATAATCAAATTTGGGGACTTTATGAATGCTGTGTTCATTCATCTGATATCCCGACTTGGCATGGGGAGGAACCGTAAAGAGTGGATTGGATAGCTGCAATTAAGGATCTCATGGGGTTTGCCCTCCCGTTCCTTGATCGCTTACCCGCCCTCAGGGTAATCCTGAGCTTTATACTGGTGTTTTTTCTCCCAGGGTTCGCCTGGACGCTGGTATTCTTTAGTCGCCGGCAGATAAATATTGTTGAAAGGCTTGCCCTCTCCTTTGGCCTGTCGATTGCCGTGGTAACACTTACTATTCTTGCCCTGAACAGGCTAATCGGCGTCAGGATTACCGGCTTTAACTCGGTCCTGATTATTCTGGCTATCACCATTATACCAATAGCATTTTACTACCTCAAGAAACTTGTTAAAAGACAAGGCGGCGAAGGTGGGAGGAAACAAAAATATCCATGAATTAATGGATAACCTGGTCAAGATATATCAGGCGCAAATAAAGGACACCCCGGCGGCTACTGACACTATCTCCTGAACTTCACCATTGACGCCCTGAATATCACTGGGGTAGATTAAGGCTGGGTATCTTGTGCCGGGATACCCAGCCTCTGCCGTAATCCTGATATCTTTAAATCAGCTTTAGCTCTTGCCTATTCTGAACATCTTGGTGTAGCGGATACAATATCATCCCCAGCTATCGGTACCGCTCCCTCAATATTTATATCATTGCCATCAACCCATACTTTGAGCTGCAGTGCCTCCAATGCCAGCCGCTTATCCTCAAAGGTAAATTCCCCAAGGTTTTGCCTCACCAGCTCACAGAACCGCTCTATGCTCTCGAAGTTGACCACAGTCTGCCTTGCTTGCTCCAGCCTTGTTTCTAGTTCAACCCTTCGTTCGTTAAGCGTGTCTCGCTGTCCATTAATCCTGTTATTCTCAGCTATAACTGTCTCCTCGGGAAAGCCCTTTAATGCCCACTGTAATAATTGTTGATGCTCTTTAGCAAGTGCCTTGAACCGCCTGCTAACCTCAGCCAGTTCTTGCTCCAGATGACTGGCCTCTTTGGCCTCATCCATCCTCGTTTTAAGACCAGCCAAAACAACCTCAGGTTGGGTTAATAGTGCCTCAATTTGTTGCCAGACCAGCTGTTCAAGCCGATTGGCATTCCACCTACAATTCGGGCACTTAGTCGGTGAAACTATTCGGTCTTCCCCAGGACACTGGTAATATGGTACATAGTTAACATTCTCGCCCTTCTTAGGCTTTGTGCTTTTAGCGCGATAGTGCTTACCACAGTAGCGACAGAAGACATAGCCACGAAGGAGATACTGCCTCTTGGCGTTTCGCCGGGATAGCTTCTTGTTCCGCTGCAGTTTAGCCTGGGCTGCCTCAAAAGTTTCCTGGCTAATGATTGCCGGTGTAGCTCCGGGTATTTCCGTCCATTCCTCTACAGGTTTACGAACTAACCTTTTCCTCTTCGGTCGGCCACTGGTGTCAGGGTTCGTCTTAGGCTCGGCATAGCTGTAGGTGAAAGCGTAGGTCTTACCGGTATAGGCGAGATTGGTTAGTATCTCGTGGACTCTGCCGGGGCGCCAGAACGGGCTCTTTCCTGGCGTCGGGATACCTAACGCCCTCAGCCGGTAGGTTATAGCATTGACTGTCAGGCCGTCATCAACGAGCCAGCGAAACATCTCTCTGACCCACTTCGCCTGTTCCTCATTGATATACCTTATCCCTTCATGTTCTCCCTTACCCATGACATAGCTATACCCATAGAGCTTGCCGGTGCCACCTATCGGGATTTTACCTTGGCTTGCCCTTGTCCTAGCTCCCCTCATGGTCCTCTCTCTTATCTTCCCGGCCTCCAGTTTGGCAGCATAGCCTTTGATATAGGTTATGAGCCTCCCCAAATCTGAACTATCTACGGTCTCAGTGACCAGGATAAGCTCGACACCTGCCTTCTCCAGCTCCTCCTGCAGGATGATAAAGTGGACTGGGTCACGGGATAGTCGGTCTAGAGTATAGGCGATAACTACATCTACCTTTTTATCCCTCACCCACTGCCTAAGCTGGGGGAGCTTGGGTCTGTCGAGGGTTAAGCCTGAATAAGTCTCCAAAATGGTAAACTCCTCAGACATGTCAGAGCCAAGCTCGTGACCCTTATTATGGCACCCGTCCAGCTGGCTCTGCAGTGATGTCCCTTCCCTCTCCTGGCCTTCGGTTGATACCCGGCAATAGATTGCAGCCTTCATTATTGAGCCTCCTTACTGAGTTTTTTTCTCCCTCTCAACCTTCTCCACTATCGCCTCTTCCAACCACTGCCCCAGGGTCTTCTTTTTGGTGACAGCGGCAACCCTGCCTTGTTGGAGAACAGAAGGTCTTATCCTTATATTGCGTGGTGTCTTGGCTTCCTCAGTCATATTAGAAGTGTAGCATATGTAGTAGTAAATGTCAAGGGGTTCTGGGGTGATTTTAAGGGAAAATTTTAAGAATGGATCTCACGGTGCTAAACAGTTTGTCGGCAAAATTGGTGTCCCTTTACTGGACTGCTGCCATGTGGTAGTCTGTGCGGTGGTGCCATGACCCAGGTAAAGAAACATCGCTCGTCGGCAACAGGGGAGCAGGAGTATCTCTGCCAGTGCCCACGCTGTCTGACTCTTGAGACCCTGTGGTTCAAAAGCGGTTTCCTAGTCCCGACAATCAAGTTCAGCCAGGGGGAAGACGGCAAGGTCTATCATGATTGTAACTGCGGCTCAGTTGGGCCGTGCCGGCTGTTCCCTGAGCGGGGGGTAAAGCCCCGGACATCCGGGCACAGGTAGAGTTAGAAGCTGGCACCTCCCTCAATACTGGTTTTTAAGATACAGCTTTTTGTTATCAGTGGTGGCTCAAACAATCTCCCCGGCAAAGGTGAAAATGTGGCCTCGCGATGCTGCCTCTTGTTATCGGGATAGCCTTTGTATCTGTTGTCTGTACAGTGGTAAGCTCACACCTGACTCTTCATCCACACAAAGTCACCCAAAATATAATGAGAGATATCTCGGGGTATTCTAGTCGGGCTGTGTAGAAGATTGTGCCCTGGTGGAGGTAATGTCCCAATAGCCTTCAACTATCTCAAAGCTGATTTGGCCAATACTCCATAGCTGGCCTCCCTCTCCTATGTCTATATGCCAGCCCCTAAGCGAGGGACCTGCTCTGGGTGGTTAATCCTTGAACAACCCTCTGGGCAACGGTGGATATGGTGGCCCTGCCGGCAAGAAATCGGATAGTCTCCATTCTGACGAAGATGGTTCATGAGGCGGGCTTTCTCTGAGAGCAGGTGCTGGAGAATACGCTGGAGCCGCCTCGAATTTTGCATTTGCCCTTAGGAAGTCAATTACTGGCATCCAGTTTCCTGCTGCCACCTCGGATTTAAGCGACTTGATAAAAGCTGAGAAACCATCCGGTCTCAGGATGCAAAAGTCCTGTGATTTCAGCCGCTTAAGCCGGTAATCAGAGTCCTCGTCACTGTAGGTGGTTCCCACGGTGACCCTCCCCTCAGGTGAGACAAGCACCCGAGCTGACCCCCCAATCAATTTATCCACCTCCAACCTGACTCTGCTCAGCAGCCGGTCAAGGCTTGCCTCGATAATAGTTTTGGACTCCTCCATGAGACAGGTTTGCAACTGGTGCATAGTGTCGGCTATGCTTTCTGCTTCTTTTTGCCCTCTATCCAGCATCTGC
>SDBT01010720.1_pt1 | contig 14776 bp, 4 predicted proteins | sample 2277101 | NCBI WGS metagenome assembly SDBT01 (sample SAMN10404973, study PRJNA504765) | marine sediment metagenome | isolation source: marine sediment core GS10_PC15, 103 cmbsf | place: Arctic Ocean: Southern Knipovich Ridge | collected 2010
AACTCCAAATAGTAGATCTTGCAGGTGGGGTTGATCAGCGTGGCGCCGGCGTCGATCTGCACCGTCTGCACATACGCCGCCTCGCACGCCGCCTGCCCGAGGCCGTCATTGTCATGGTTATCGACCAGCCGGACAATGGCGGCGGTCGGACCGATGTGCAGCGTGCCGAGCGGGTAACGTCCCGGCTCTGACGGGTCCAGGCCTTCCGGGTTGGCGCCGATATCGCGGCTCATCAGCTCCAGCGTCTGCTCGTCGCCCAGACCGACCATCCGCAGTTCCGCGGCCAACATGTCATAACGGGTGTTGTCATCGATGGCGACGTCATAGTCTCCACCGAGACGCAGCACGGCATCCGGCGAAGGCAGTTGCAGGGTTGCGGCGGCTCCGGCGCTGAAATCCTCGAGCACGAAGACACCGTCACCGCCCGAGCGCGGCAGATTCGGATCGTCGCGCAGGCCGGTGAAGTCGCCGATGATAGTGCCGTTGTTGGTGAAGGCGCCCAGGATACTGAGCGTGCCGTTCTGGATGATGATGCTGCCGTCGTTGAGCAGGTCACCGACGACCTGCGTGTCGGCGAAGAAGAGCATCTCGCCGGCGCTGTCCACCGCTGAGTCGATCGTGCCGAAGCCGGAGACCACGGCGCCGGCCGCATTGGTCAGGTGTGCCGGATCGAACGAACCGCCGGCCAGGCCGATCAGTCCGCCGGCCTGATTGTTCAGAGGGTAGTCGAACTGAACGCTGGCGCCGCTACGCACCTCGATTCCACCCGTCTGGGTGACGTTGGGGCAGCGGACGTGCAACAGTGTGCCCACTCGCGCCCGTAGCGTTCCGGTGGTGTTGGCCAGCGTCTCGCCGGTTAGCACGAGGTTACCGCCGAAGCTCTCGACGATGTGCGTATTGGTGAGCGCGGCGCTGACTTCGCCGAATCCGCTGATGGTGCCGGCGTTGATGATCTCACCGCCGCCGAGCTCGCCGTCGAGCAGCTCGACTTTGCTGTAGAAAGTGATGCTCGCACCGCCGGTGGAGGTCAGCGTGGCGTCGTCAATCTCCAGGATCTGCCGCCCCAGCGCGTTGCCGTCGACGGTGAGATTGCAGAGCGTGGTTTCGCCCGGAGCGTCGAGCACGCAGGTGTTGTCCCCCACCCCGCTGTTGAGCAGCTCGGCCACGCCGGCCGGCACACCGCTCGGGCTCCAGTTATCCGGATCGAAGTACGAACCACCGTCGGGACCGATCCAGGCATACACGTCGAACTCGGTCTCGCATTCGTCCGGCAGCACGTTGCCGTTGCAGTCCTCGCTGGTGCCGCTCAGGATATCGAGGAAGTCGAGCACGCCGTTCTCGTTGCAGTCCTCACACTCGTCCGGTACGCCGTTGCCGTCGGTGTCGAGGCTGGTGCCGCCGTCGATGTCGCACTCGTCCGGCACGCCGTTCTGGTTGCAGTCCTCGCTGGTGCCGGTGGTGATGTCCCAATCATCGGGCACGAAGTTGCCGTTGCAGTCCGGTTCACACTCGTCCGGGGTCCCGTCGCCGTCTACGTCGTAGCTGGTACCGTCGGCGATGTCGCACTCGTCCGGTCTATCGTTGCCGTTGCAGTCCTGGCTGGTGCCCAGGAAGAGATCCCAGTCATCGGGCACGGTGTTCTCGTTGCAGTCCGGGTCGCACTCGTCCGGGATCCCGTTGCTGTTGACGTCGTTGCTGGTGCCTTCGGCGATATCGCATTCGTCCGGCACGCCGTTCGGCTGGCAATCCTGGCTCGTGCCGGTCTCAATGTCCCAACCGTCCGGCAGGCCGTTGGGCTGGCAATCCTCTTCGCACGAGTCCGGGATGCCGTTGCCGTCCACGTCTTCGCTGGCACCGCCGGCAATGTCGCAGAAGTCCAGGATGCCGTTGGCGTTGCAGTCATCGCACCAGGGGCTACCGTCGCAGTTGGCCAGATCCTGGTAGTCCGGGACACCGTTGCTGTCGCAGTCTTCGCACTCATCCGGAACGCCATTGCCGTTGCTATCCTGGCTGGTCCCTTCGTCGATGTCGCAGGCGTCCGGCACGCCGTTTTCGTTGCAGTCCTGGCAGGCCGGGTTGTTCGGATCGCAGTCGGCGATATCACACTCGTCGGGGATGCCGTTGACGTTGCAGTCCGGGTCGCAGTCCTCGGTGCAGTAGAACGGTCCGCCCGGCGCCCCGCTGTTGATGTCGATCTCGCACTCATCCGGCCGGCCGTTGTCGTTACAGTCCTCGGAGTTACCCAGCAGAATATCGACCTGATCGTCGATGCCGGTCTCGTTGCAGTCATTCAGCACGATCGACAGAGCGATGAAACCGTCGTCGTACGCGATCTCGTTGGTGTTCGGCGGAAACAGGCTGTTGATGTGGACCCACTCTTCGCCTTCCTGGGCATAGACCTGGATATTCTCGATTACCAGCGTGGAGCCACCCAGAATGCGCAGCCCGTTGTCACTGCCGGGGAAGCCTTGCAGGTAGAGGGCTTCGACCCCGCTGGCTCCGCGGTTGCCGTTATCGATCAGGTCGACGAGCTTGGCGATGGTGGGCTGAGCCATCTGGCCGACCATCAACTGTCCAATCTCGAAGTTGCTTGAGACGGCCCCTTCGGGCACGCCGATGTCCTCGCCGCCGACTTCGAGCATTTGCGTTCCGGCGCCATTCATGTGGAATGCGCCGCCGCTGGAGTCGATGCTGGACTCGGTTGTGTGGCTGAAGCTGAAACTCCCGGCAAACGTGAAGGTCGCGCCCAAGCTGACCTGCAGCGCTGTGGTCGACGCGAGGTTGAGCCCCCCGCCGAACTCGAGCGCGGACGAAGTCCCGTCGGCCACGAATTGCGTGTACCCCGAAGCATACAGGTCGCCAAGCAGGATGCGCCCGCCGGTGTCGGTCGTGAAACTCACCCAGTCGATGCCAGCCCACGTGCCTCCGCCGCTCACAGTGGTAACGTTCGACAGGTCGATCACACCGTTGTTCGTCGCGGAGATCGTGCGTAAGAAAGTGCCATAGGCGTCCATCGGCACGCTGACGCTGTTCACGGACGAGAGGTCCAGCAGCGCGTCGGTCCCGTCCGCCGAGAGAAGCGTGAGGTTCGACCGGTGATCTCCCCAGTTGAACGTATACGAGTTGGCGGCAACCGCAAACGTCGCCCCGCCGTCGAGCCACAGACGCGAGTGATCGAAGTTCGTGAACGGAGGGACGTTCAAGAACGGATCGCCCTGGCTGGTTTGGCTGAGGGCGAAGGTGCTCGAGGTAAACGTGGTCAGGTTCGGGGCATCAATGGTCCCGCCGACGCTGAGGTTGATAGTCGTGCCATTCACATTGGTGAGGCTGGGGGCTTCGAAGATAGCGAACACCGGCACGGTTAGCGTGTTATCGCTGCTGTTAATCGTAGTCAAAACCGGCACGCTCAACGTGGTCCCCAGGTCAAGATCCAGCATGCCGGTGAATGTCGTCAGCGCTGGCAGCGTGTACTGCGGCACATCGATATCCATCCAGGTCCTGCCGGTCACCTGGCTCAGGCTCGACAGATCGAGCTCACCGTCGGACGCCACGTGGAACTGCAGCCAGTCGGCCCCAGCCCAATCGCCTCCGCCGACCGCAGTGGTGGCGTTCGACAGGTTGATCACGCCGTTGTTCGTCGCGGAAATCGTGCGTGAGTAACTGCCATAGGCGTCCATGGGAACGTCGACGCTCTCCACCGAAGATGCATCCATCTGAGAACCGGCACCGTCAACGGAAAGAACCGTCACACTGGCTCGATAGTCGCCGAGATCGAACGTGAGGGAATCCGCAGCCACCGTCATCGTGGCCCCATCGCTGAGCGCAATCTGCGCATGATCGATATTGGTGAACGCTGGGGCGTTCAGTGTGCGGCTGGGGTTCAGGTCAAGGATGCTCCCCGAGATGTCCACCAGTGCCGCGCCGTTGACCGTACCCCCGTCGGCAATCGACATCGTGCTCGAGTTGAAACTCGTCATCTGGTCAGCGTTGATCGTCCCGCCATCCGGCACCGTGAAGGTCCCGCCATAAAAAGAAACTAGCATCGGGAGATTCACCGTGACGGCGTCCGTGGCGTCCATGTGCGTGGATGAGATGTTTTCCAGTGCCGGCAGCGTGTACTCCGGAACGTCGATGTCGAACCAAGTCCGGCCGCTTACCTGGGACAGACTGGAGAGATCGATATTGCCATCCGTCGCGATGTGGAAATGCAGCCAGTCGGTTCCGGCCCAATCGCCTCCACCGACCGCGGTGGTGATGTTTGACAAGTCGATCAACCCGTTATTCGTCGCGGAGACCGTGTGTGTGTAAGTGCCATAGGCATCCATCGGGACACTCAGGCTGTCCAGCGATGACAGGTCCAGCAGCGAACCTGCACCTTGAGCTGACAGAAGCGTCAGATCCGCCCGATGATCCCCGAGATCGAACGTGTACGACGGAGCACCGACCCTGATCAATGCGCCGCCGGAGACAAAAGCCTGCGCGCGCGTGCCGGAGAACGTCGCGAACTGGGACGGCGCGAGAAACGCCGCGTCCGCTCCGGAGACGTCGAGGATCCCCCCAACGACGGCGGTGCCGCGCACCCATAGACTCTCCCCGTCAGTGAAACTGAAGGTGCTGTCGGACCCGAGGCTCAGGCCGCTGAGCTGCGCGTCGCCCACCAGGCCGAGATAAACCGGCGTGCTATTCGGAATGATTGCGTTGTAGCGCGCGAGGCCGACGTTTAGCGGCACAACTCCGACGTCCCAGTTGTTCGGATCGTTGTAACTGCCATCATCCGGGCCGATGTAGGTCGCCGTTACGACCGGCTCGTAGTCCGCCGCACTGATCGCGAACGAGTCGCCGACGCCGTTGGGATCGTTGGCCGAGTAGACCGTGACGTCCACTTGCCCCGACCAGGACGAGGAGTCCGGCAGTACCGTGAATTGCGCGATCACGTACGTGCCATCGGCGGAGGTGATCGAGTCGTACCAGTCGGCGACGAGCGTCGTCGTCGTCTCGGTTGGGCCGACGTTGAAAGCGACCACCCCACCGGTGTACGCGGTGTTCGGGTGGTCCGCGGGGCTGGTGTAGTATGAGCTGTATTCACTGTCTGGGTAAGCGCCAAACCCGTTCGGGTCGGGCGGGTTGCCGTCGTTGTCAGGGTGCTGGTAGAACTCGGCGTCGGTGACCGAGGCGCTGATCTCCGCCGAGGTCCAATCGTCGACCTCGCTCAGGGCGACCACCAGGCGGTAGGTCACATACTCCTGACCCGTCTCGACCAGCGGGCCGACGTCGTACACGACCAGGTTGGGCGTGATCTCGGCACCGGCCAGCGCGACCGACACGAGCACAGTCGCGAATGCGAAACTGCTCTTCAACATTATTTGTCCTCCGGAGTCTGCCTGCCTTCGTTTCCCCATTATTCCAGTGCGGCGTACAGTGCCGGCAATGCGCACACGCCCACCCAGTGAGAATACACGCTTCACCGGTCGACGAGATGACTGCCCAAACACCTCCGGCAAGCTGCTGAACACGGTCGACAGCGACCGTGGTCACCCTCCCAAAACATTTCACCGAACTACTATAGACAATTCTGACGCGTACTACCAGGAGAGATTCGCTTAATCCCGGCCCCCGCGCTCACCGAAGCCGCATCGATGCGATAACCCGCGTCCCATCATCGCCTTAGCGGTAACATGTCGCTGAATATAACCGGGTAGACCGATGGTCGGCGTTTCAGTACGACCGCCGGCCTGCGCGCTGATCGTGTGCATGACACTTCCGCCGGGCTTCCGCGCGGGCCCCGTGGCGTCCGCCCCCCGTGGCGGACGTAGAATGTGGGAATCTTTCGCCACCCGACGTCCGCCACGGGGGGCGGACGCTACGTTTCCCGGCTTACGCAGCGCCCGCCAGAACTGTCATGGACCCGCGCTGATCCTCCGAACGGCCGCCGATCTTGTCAGTTCAGGTCGAGTGCCATAGCCTAACCGCAGGGTGGCGGCGCCAGCGCATCGCCGGTGCAGCCGCACGGGCACCGAGCTCTCGGGCCGCCCTGGCGAGAGTGCGCCAGCTTGGACCGCCCGCCGGCCCGGCAGTTCGCATAGGAGGCCCGAAGAGATGTCACTATTCACGATACGAGCCGTCCTGCTCGTCACCCTTCTGGCGCTGACCAGCTTGCCGGAGCTTTGGGCGAAAGACGACGGCGACCGACTACGGGTCTTGCTGCTCAGCGGTCAGAACAACCACGATTGGCGGGCCACCACGCCGCGGATCGAGAGCATTCTGGAAGACAGCGGGCGATTTACCGTCGAGGTGACCGACCACCCCGAGCAGGTAACCGCCGACGCACTTCGTCCGTACGACGTGGTGGTCAGCAACTGGAACTCATTCCACCGCGGCGATCAGTTCGACGGTGTCACCGATTGGCCCGAAACGACACGCCGAGCCTATGTCGAGTTCGTACGTGGCGGCAAAGGGTTCGTCATGGTTCACGCGGGCGGCTCGTCGCATTACGACTGGCCGGAGTATCACGAGTTAGTGGTCGCCAGCTACGGTTTCAACCAGACCGGCCACGGAGTGCGGCATGCCTTCCCGGTGCGGTTTGACGGCGCCGACCACCCGATCACCAGCGGCATGCGCCCCTGCCTGATCCATGACGAGCTGTGGCACAACGCCTCGGTAGTGCCAGGCGCGACCGTGCTGGCGTCGGCCTGGTCGGCGACCGACAAGGGAGGAAGCGGCAAGTACGAACCGATCGCGTTCGTTCGACCGTTCGGCCGCGGGCGTTGCTTCGCGACGCTGCTGGGGCACGACGTGTACTCGCTTCGTCAGCCGGTGTCCGGCAGCTTGCTCTGTCGCGGAACGGAATGGGCTGCGACCGGCGTCGTGACCTTGCCGCTGCCGACGCGCTGGCCGACCACGCCCGCCGGCGTTGCCGCACTGCAAAGTTCCCCCGACGAGGCGTTCGATGCGATCCGCACCTATCGGTTTGGCCAGGACCGGGCGGCATTGCAGACGATCATGGTCCTGGTGAGTGCCACCGAGGAAGATCCGCTGCAGCGGGCTGCCGTGGCCGAGCGCATGACAAGTTTGCTCGCCGACGAAGTGACTGCGGACTGCAAGCGTTTTCTCTGCAAACAACTGGGACAGATCGGCTCGGCGGAGCACGTGCCGGCACTGGCGGCGCTGCTCAACGATCCACGTTCGGCCGTCGCGGCCCGCGGCGCGCTCGAGGCGATCGCGGGGCCACACGCGTCCGCGGCGCTGTGCGATGCGTTGGCGTCGACCGACGGAGCCGTGCGCGTCGGCTTGATCCACAGCCTGGCACGTCTGCGCGAGCCCGACGCCATCCCGCTGATCGTACCGCTACTGGAGACCGACCATCACGACACCCGGGAAGCGGCGCTGGCCGCGCTGGGCCGAATCGGCGGGCCGGCCGCACGGCGGGCCCTGCTCGCGGTGGTGTCGGATCTGCCGGACGAACTCGAGTCTACATCGGGCACGGAGACCCGACGCTACATTTCTACGTCGGGCACGGAGACCCGGCGCTACATTTCTACGTCGGGCACGGAGACCCGGCGCTACGGCTCTTCGTCGGGCACGGAGACCCGGCGCTACGTTGGCATCTGGGCGGACGCCGTTCTCCGGTGTGCTGCGCGGCAAATGGGCCTGGGTGACCATCAGGCAGCGACACCGTTGTACGAGGCCTTGCTGGCAGGCGAACTCCCCGCTCACGTTCGCGTCGCCGCGCTCAGTGGCCAGCTCGCCTGCCAAGGCCGATCGGGCGGTGACTTGCTGTCGTCGGCGCTGCTGAATGGCGACACGGTCACGCAGGCGGCGGCTCTGAGGGCGCTGCGCGAGTATGGGGACGCTGAGCAATTGGAAGGCCTTGCGTCGCGTCTGGGGGAGCTTTCCGAAACGCTGCAGCCCCAGGCGGTCGCGCTGCTCGCGTCGAAAGGTGCCTCGTCCGCGCTGCCCGCGCTGGTCCAGATCGCCGACCAGGCCGACTCGGATCTTCGCCATGAAGTGCTGCGCGCGTTGGGGGCCCTGGGAGACGAAACCACCATCCCGGTGTTGCTGGCGAAATTGGACGGGGCTTCGCCGGCCGCGAGGGCACTCATCGCCGACAGCTTGGCGCGACCACAAAGCGACGTCGGGCACGGAGACCCGGCGCTACGGTCCGACGTCGGGCACGGAGACCCGGCGCTACGGTCCGACGGGGTCAACGCCCGCATGATCGCTATGGCGAAGACCGCCGAGCCCGAGCACGCCCGGATGCTGGTCAGCGCGCTGGCAGTTCGCCGGGCGACCGAGGCGGTGCCGATGCTGCTGGAGCTGGCCCGGCGCGACGATTCCAAGTTGGCTGACGGAGCGGTTGGTGCAGTAGGAAAATTGGGCAGCGGCGACGCTTGCCTACCACTGATCGACCTGTTGCGTGATCGGCAGCGGACCGCGTCAGCCGACGTGATTCGCAGAGCCCTCGTGCAAGTGAGTCGTCGGCTCCCGCAGTCGTCCACCGAACCGACTCTGTGGGTACTGGAAAGCGCCGACGAGCGTTTGGCGGCTGAGTTGATGCCAATCCTCAGTACGTTGGGCGGTTCCGCCGCTCTGGCAGCGGTCCACGAGCGAACGACCGCTGGCGACGACAAGCTTCGTTTGGCCGCGGTCCGCGCGCTGGCAGCTTGGCGGGAGCCTGTCGCCCTGGAACCGCTGCTGGACGTGGCGCGGTCCGCCTCGTCGTTACGCGAGCGAACTCTCGCGCTGCGGGGCTTCGCGCGGCTGCTCCCGCTCTCCCGAGACCCGTCCGCCAACGGGCGCGCGGCCCTGCTCGCGAGCGCCATACGCCTAGCCGAACGCCCCGATCAGATCAAGGCGCTGCTCGCCTGTGCGCCATCCGCGCCGTCCGGAGCAGTGCTGCGCTGGGTGACTGCGTGCCTCGATGAAGCGGCGCTGTCCGGCGAAGCTTCGTTGGCGGCGCTCGCACTGGTCCAACCACTGGAGCAGTCGCACCGTGAGCAAGTTCTGATCGCTCTGCGCCGCATCGTCACCATCCACCCGAATCAGCAGGTCCACAGCAGGGCGCTCCCGCACCTTTGCCGGCTCGGCGGCCTGGTTAACCTGGCCTTGGCCGCGGCCGCGGACAGCCCCGACGGATGGGAGCCCGACCACGATGGCCGGGAGGCCGACGCCGCGATCGATGGAGACCCAGAGACGTATTGGGATGAGCAGGATAACCAGGAGCTCTATCGACTGCGGCTGCGGTTCGACGAGCCGACGACGGTCGCTGCGATCGGCATCCGGGGCTATCGACATCACTATCACGTGCCGCGCGGATTCGCGGTGCTCTGCGACGGTCGCGAGGTCGTTAGGGTGGCGGACGCGACCTATGCAGACAACTACCTGGCGGTCGCTCTGCCCGAAACGACGTGCACCACGCTGGAACTGGCCATCACCGACTATTACAACGGCAGCCCGGCGATCCGTGAACTCGAAGTCTACGGACTGCTGTCCACCGCTGACCCGCCGCAACTCGAATGGTCCCGCACCGATTCGACGCTGACGCTGTTGAATCAGCGGCGCCCGGTCTGGAGATTCAATTACGGTCCCGCGGCGCCCAAACCGTTCTTCCACCCGCTGGCGCTGGCCGATGGGACGGTGCTGACCTGGGAGGCCCCGCCCGACCATCCCTGGCACCACGCGTTGTGGTTCTCGTGGAAGTACCTCAACGGCGTGAACTACTGGGAAGAAAGCCGCCAGACCGGCCAGAGCGAGGGGCGCACCACCGTTCGCGACCTGAAGATCCGGCCGAGCGATGACCACACGGCGCGAATCGAGCTGAGCCTGTGCTACGCCCCGCCGGACGCAGCGCCGGTGTTGACCGAGCAGCGTGTGATCGAAACGACGGCCCCGGACGAGTTCGGTCGGTATCACCTCGACTGGCTGATGACCTTCACCGCCGGCGAAGAAGACGTTGTGCTGGATCGTACGCCGCTGGCTCATGAGCCGGGCGGCAAAACTTGGGGCGGCTATGCCGGGCTGGCATTCCGGTTCGCACAGGCCTTTCGAGACCCGCAGGCGGTAAGCACCGACGGCGCGGTGACCGCGTGGACCGGCGCCCGGCATTACTCGAAGGCCTCGGCCATGGAGTATCACGGACTGATCGACGATCGACCGGTCGGCGTAGCGATCTTGGATCATCCGGACAACCCGAACGCACCGTCGCCGTGGTACCTGATCCGCTCGAAGGTGATGACCTACTTCAACCCGGCGCTGATCTGCTATGAGCCGTACACGTTGCGGGCCGGCGCGAGCTTCACGCTACGATATCGCGTGATCGTCCATCCCGGACACTGGGGTCTCGAGGACTTACAGCGCGAGCTCGCCGGGTTTATCCAACCGCGGCCCGATTGACTCGGAATGTCTGAAATAAGGCTGATGCCATGACCACGTGCAAAATCACTCGCAGACGATTCGTTCAGGGCTCGGCGCTCGCAGCCGCCTCGGCGGCGCTGCCCGCGCTCGTTCCTTCCGCCGCCTTCGGCCGTACCTCCCCCAGTAATCGGGTCAACCTGGCGATGATTGGCGTAGGCGGTCGCGGCACCGGGGTCATGCACGGCTTCGCCCGCCACGACGACGTCCGAATCGTGGCGGTCTGCGATACGTTCCGCGACCGAACCCAGCAAGCCCAGGCCTGGCTCAACGAGAAGTACGGCGACAATGTGGCCACAACGTACGTCGATTTCCGGGAAATGCTGGCGCGTGACGACATTGACGGCGTCGTGATCTGCACGCCTGACCATTGGCACCTGCCGGCCGGGATCTACGCCGCCCGGGCCGGAAAGGACCTGTACGTCGAGAAGCCGCTCGGCGTCAGTCTGGAGTGGGCTTGGGAGCTGCGGAAAACGATTCAGCGCTACGGCAACGTCTTCCAGTATGGCACGCAACAGCGCTCCGATTGGAAGTTCCGCTACGCCTGCGAACTGGTACGCAACCAGTACATCGGCCGGCTGGAGCGGATCGACGCGTGGTGTCCGGACGTCTCGGACGATTGGAGCAGCTTTCAGGTCAAGCGTTATGGCTCGACTGAACCAGCCCCGGTTCCCGACGGGTTCGATTACGACCGGTGGCTCGGGCCGGCTCCGGACGCGCCGTACACCGTCGATCGTTGCCGCCGCGAGGGTGCGTTTCATGTTTACGACTACGCACTGGGCTTCATCGCCGGCTGGGGTGCCCATCCGCTCGACATCGCTCAGTGGGGTATGGACGCTGACCGTTCGGGGCCGGTGTATTACGAGGGGCGCGGCGAGATCCCCAGCAAGGGACTACTCGACACGGTGTCCTGGTGGGATGTGCAGTGCGAGTATGCCAGCGGCGTGCGGATGCACTTCATGTGCCATCGGGTCGCCAAGCCGATCGTCATGGAGTACCGCGAGAAGTGGGAAAGCCACGGCACGACGTTCTTTGGCAGTGACGGCTGGGTCAGCGTCGACCGCGGCGGCGTCTATGCCAGCGACCCGAAGCTGTTGAAGATCAAACTCGCGCCCGGAGACGTGCACTTGTGCCGCAGCCCGTCCCAGGATCGCAACTTCGTGGATTGCATCAAGACACGCAATCCCACGGTCAATCCGGTCGAGTCCGCGATCCGATCCGACACGATCAGTCACCTAAGCAACATCGCGATCCGCGCCGGCCGACCGATTCGCTGGAACCCCGACACCGAGCAGATCCTCGATGACGAGCAAGCGCAGCGCATGCTCAACCGCCCCCTGCGAGCCCCCTGGCATCTGTAATCAAAAAGTGTGGCACGGCCGCCCCCGTCATGTCTCTGTAGCGTCCGGGCCCCGTACCGGACTTCTGTAGCGTCCGGGCCCCGCACCGGACGTCTGTAGCGTCCGGGCCCCGTACCGGACGTTCGTGGCTTCGACCGCCCCACCTTCACGAAGAACGCTCTAGAGCATTCTTCATCTGCATGTAGCGGCCGACGCCCCTGTCGGCCGTAGGCGTTTCGATAATCCTACGTCCGGTGCGGGGCCCGGACGCTACAAACGCGATCGTCCGGTGCGGGGCCCGGACGCTACATACGCGAACGTCCGGTGCGGGGCCCGGACGCTACGGTTTAATGAAGGAAGCTCTGAACTCACGGAGCAGCCTGGGTCTCTCTGAGCCCCGTGTCGAGTGGGCGAATCCAGATGTTCCTGAAGCGTACCGGGTTGCCGTGCGCCTGTAGATGGAGCGGCTGCTTGGCCGGGTGCGCCTCGTAGGGGGCGATTGTCCGCCACGCGCACGGGCCCATGATCTTCGTGTTGTGGTGAACCAGCAGGCCGTTGTGGAACATCGTCACCATGGCGTGCTTCGCGAGCTGGCCCTCCTGAAACACCGGGGCGCTGAAAATAATGTCGTAGGTCTGCCATTTTCCCGGCGGGAGCGTGGCGTTGACCAGCGGGGGCGTTTCGCCGTAGATCGCCGCGGCCATGCCGTCGGGATAGATCTTCTCGGTGTAAGCATCGCAGATCTGCACTTCGTAGCGTTTCATGAAATAGACGCCGCTGTTTCCGCGATTCATCTGCGGGCCCCGCGGCGGATCGGGCGCCTGCCATTCCAGGTGCAACTGGCAGTCGCCGAACGACTGCACCGTCTCCAGGTTGCCCTTCGTGCACGTCACCTCGCCGTTTTCGAGCTTCCACTCGTTCGGCTTCCATTGCGACAGGTCCGCGCCGTCGAAGAGCACGAGCGCATCAGAAGGGGCCGTGCCAACCTGATCCGGCGTGCTCGGCCGGCCCGGCACGACGACCGGCGACTGGGGCCGGTCCGGATCGTGCTTGTGGTACTTCGTCCACGGCAGGATCGGAGTGTCTTTGTAGCCGACGACTCCCGCCCCGTCCTTGCTCTTCACGAGTTCCTGTCCTTGGGCTGGGAGAGTAATCCCCGCGACCGCCACGAGTGTGAGCACGGCGCCGCGCGTAAGCCTGCCTGATCGCTGCATGATTCGCTCCTTTTTCACGCAGCGTATCGCCGCGCTTTCGGCCGCGTCAAATCGCAGCTCGCTCGTGGCGCCGCCACGTGCTGTTGGCGGCGGGCGCTTTGCGGGCCGCCTGGTTGCCCGCTCGTCGAGACCCGGTGCAATCGCGCGAATCACAATGGTATTGGGCCGGGGCCGGCAATTGCCGATCTATAATCATGCTATAATCATGCCGGAACAGGTTCTCGCGAGCGCTCTGGCACTCCGCCGGGGGACCGAAATCCAAGAGGTATCAACATGCAGACGCCCATCGACGTCGAAAACCGCGCCGGGATCATCATCCTACGCCCGCACGGTGCGTTGGGAGCCGAGCAAGGCCTGGCCCTGATCGAAGCGGTGACCGAGGCACTGGACTGTCGCGGCGCCAACGCCGTGATCGACCTGAGCGCGGTGCCCTCGATCAACTCCGTCGGCATCGGCGCGGTCGTACGCGTCAAGGCCCAGGCCAACACGCAGGAGCAGACGGTCGTCTTCGCCAGCCCGTCCCCGCTGGTCAGCGGCGTCTTCGACACCAGCAAGCTGGACAAATTCCTTGAGATTTACCCCACCGTCGACGACGCCTTGCGGCACGTGCGAAAATAGCCCGGTTCATTCACCGGTAGAAAAATGGGATAAGTCGAATTTCACGCGGCTAGCAGCGTACGTGTAATATTGGACTTATCCCCATTTCATTCGCACGGTGGACTGCTGGCATTCAGCAAGCGTACAGCACCACCCTCCATCTTTTTCAAAAATTCTTCAAAAAACCCTCGGAAGTCCTTGACAAGGCCAGGGAGGGGGGCAGCATGCGCCTTGAAGGAGGCTGTGAGGACGATGGGGGTGTTGCGACCGTCAGACGATCCGTTCACAGGGCAGAGAGAGACGCCTGCGGGCGGGCTCGCCTTTTTTTTGCTGCTACGAGCGCGGCGAGGAGATGACTGATGAAAACATTGCGTGGTTCTCTTGTACTTGGCTTCTTGGTGTCTGCGTGGAGCGGGGGCACCGTGCATGGCCAGCCGGTGTATCACGACGCACAGTTGAATTGGGACTTCAGGAACTTCACGGGGCAGACCGCCAACGACTTCGAGATCATCGTGTCCGACCCCGAGTACAATCCAGATACAAACGACCCAAGCCAAGTCTATACGGGGGGACTGGGGTTCCCAAGTGCTAACGCGACGCACGGTGATTTTGATCCCGCCAACCCTGGCAATGAAACAAAAATCCGCTGGTCGGGCCGGAACTTCCTTGCCGAGCAGGTGGCCCACGTTGGTCTGAATTTGAACGGTGCGGGCAACGTTCTCGGGGCTTCATGGACATTTGATAATCAGTTTCTTGCTTGGAAGGTGCCCATCACATTTGAGCGGACCAGGGTAACGCCCTCCACCTCTTTCGACATCAACATGGAGCTGAATATCGCCTCCAGTTTTTTCACAGATCCCGACAACCCGGATTTTCCGAATCAGCAGGCGGGGTGGACGAATATTCGTACGTTCATCGACATCCCGGAGAATATGCTAAGCCTGGTCGACATCAACGCGGACCTTGACCTTGCCGCGCTTGCGGCGTTCGAAACGACTCCTCGTATCGGGGGGCCAGGCGGTGCTGTAATCGACCCGGCAGACGTTTTCTTATTCAGCGACGACTCAATCTTTGATGTCTTCGTTGGTGCTACAAATCTTGCCAACCCTCAGTTTGAATCTCTGCTTGTTGCCGACGTAGTCGCCCAGGCAGTGCCGCAGCCATTTGGGCGGTTTTGGAACCTCAACGTCCAGTCGCCTGAGCCGAATACTCTCGTGC